>Ga0214192_1000025_pt1 | contig 98629 bp, 142 predicted proteins | sample TroBogEpilimnion_44_FD_153030 | JGI IMG/M metagenome (GOLD analysis project Ga0214192, IMG submission 153030) | Freshwater microbial communities from Trout Bog Lake, WI - 29JUL2008 epilimnion | ecosystem: Environmental > Aquatic > Freshwater > Lake > Epilimnion/Euphotic zone | place: Trout Bog... | reverse complement strand
ACATCATCTAACATCATCTTGTATGACTCTTCAATTTCATAGTCTGTCATCTTAGCCATTTATTTATTTCCAATCTTTAAAAACATCGTTTACAATTTCAAGTTGTTCATCTGTTAGGTGATCCAATTGGATAGCACCTGCAAAGTTTAGCGGGTCATTCATTAGAGCACCTCTAGTTCATCAAAGTCATCAACCTCTAGGAACAAATCTGAGTCATCTGTATCTAGTTCATCATCTAGCACATCAAAGACATCTGATACAGTAGCCCACTTATCATGCTGTCTATCTTGCGTGTATTGGTATTTCATTTTCTAATTCTCTTTTCTTTTGTTTATCTATTAGTGGAACTGTATCAGACTAGACTGACATTAGCAAGGCGACACGCCGTGTTAGAGGTATCTAATTTCGGTAGTGTGTTCACCTGAGCAGGTCTGCTCATGTATCCTTCCATAGGAGTAACCATCAAGGGAACAGGTTACGAATTCATAGCCTTTAGGCTCTTTCTCATACATTGAATTGATAATCATTAGAGGATAAACCCTTCACGACGGGAGAGGTAATTGACCTGCTCTGACTTAGGCAATACCGCCCAATTATTTACCATAGTGGCAATTTCACTAGCAGACATTGGCTTAGTGATACCGAAATCCTTTTGGATTTCGTTATAAATCTCGTTAGTGTAGTTCATTTTAGAACCACCTTTCTTTTAAGTGTTAAGTATCTCTTAACTGCTTATAGTGTAACTATAACAGAACCCACTGACATTTTCAACTTAGAAATGCGTACAATTCGGACATTTTAAGAATTATTTTTGTGATTAGGGTCACATTTCCCCGATATTTTAGACATATGGGCACACTATGTCTAAGTTTTATTGCTTTCAAAACGTGTATCATACAAATTCTACACAAAATAACATTTTTGCCATTTTGAATCCGACGAAGGGGGTACATTTTGATCGTATTTGATGCACTACAATGCATAAAATTTACAAAAAATAATGCACTATAATGCATTTTTTGACATTATAATATTAGATTTGCTATAATTTGTATTAACAGCAATTCGACGGAAACGCTGGTGTATGACGGAATATCCTTAGACGTTACAATCGGGATAACGTACATTTGGTCCTAACGGATAAGCTTAGTAAGCTAAACAGATGATATGCTTAAAAGCGAGCTACTAGGCAGCATCAGTAACTTGGCATTGGTGATAAATCGCAATTCACCTACACACTATAAACCCTATACCTTGCGTATGGGGTTATTTAGTTTCTACAGAAAAGAGACATATATGAACGTAAATGAAAACTGCTACAAATGTGGATATCAGAAATCTCAGTACACTGTAATTAAAAACGGGATTACTGAAAAGTTTTGTTTTAGATGCATAGCTAAGATTAAAGATATGCAAAATGCCTAAAATTTTAGAATTAGGAGCGGGAATGACTCCTAGAGAAAATGCTGTAAATCATGACAGAATTAAGCATTCAAATCACATTGATGTTGCATGGGATTTAGAAGTATATCCTTGGCCTTGGCAAGATGAGGAATGGGATGAAATTAGAGCAAATGACGTATTTGAGCATATGAGTGCTGACATTCATACTTGGTTAAGTGAGTTACATAGAATTTTGAAAAAAGGCGGGATATTAAGATTACGTCTACCTGCATGGGACAATCATCTTAGTTATAGAGACCCTACACATAAGAAAGTATTTCATGAAGAGACATTTGACTACTTTGATCCAGAAAAGGCTCTATACAAGGAATTTGGACGTTATTACTGGGATGTAGTGCCTACCTTTATGGTTAACTATGTAGGCAGAGAAAATAATGATTTAGTATTTCAATTTAATAAAATTTGATTATTTCTTACGCTTGCGAAGATATCTCCAGATTAGAAATTTACGAAAAATATTTTCTATCTTAGCCTCAAGGTCATCTTTATGTTCAGCATGACCAGATCTTAATTCATGGCGAAATGCTGGACTATACTTGTTTCCTGAAAAATGTCTTGGACTCATATATTTATTATATCATTATTTAAAAAAAAGCGGGGTTCAAGAGCTTTAGCTCTTAGCCAATGGTTTCATTGGCTTCTCTTATACATAATCCATAGAGCTATCCCTAGCCATACATACCATAAGGGCTCTATTATGCCATACCATACGATACTGGCTAATAAGATCCATATAGGGCTAGTTCCTATTAGACATATAGTGAGTATGATAGTAAGTGGATTTATCCAGTGTTTCAATTTCCCGCCTTTATTAAGTCTGGTCGTGGGTATGTGACCTCCATATGACAATTCATACAGAGTATTCTACATTTCTTAATTTCTTCTTGTATAGTCTTCCAGGCATATCTTCCACCTTTGACCATATCAGCGACATGAACCTTTTTACCCGATTTGGTGACATATTTATTTTCAGGATTAAAATGATCAAATGATAGTGCTGCAGGATGCTTGTTATATCCGCAGATTTCACAACCTGCCTTTAACTTAATTTTATCAATACGTGCCCGTATTTCCTGCGGAGTCATCGCTTTGCGTCCATATAAATATATTATATCAGCATTTATTCTTCATCTAAACGTAATGCAGGATGATTTATTCATCCTCCAAGCGTAAGCTTGGATCAGGGCTTAAAACTTGTCCATTTTCATGCAATTTTAAAATATTTTCGACTTCTTCCTTATTTCCGCTCAATGCGATCACTGCAAGTAAATCATATATGCGTAATTGTTGAATATATATTCCCGCCAACATTTCCCGAAATATATTTATTTCCTCTTCTTTCACTTTTTCGCCTCATTTTCTTTGATTAAATTTTTATTCTTTTCTGCATTCATGACTGTAACAAAATCTTTGTTACCGAACCAATGGATATTTCCTTCTATGTCCCAATAAACGTTAAGCTTGTTATATAGGGCCAATTTAATTCCAAATGATAATACTTGTGCATCCAGCCGTCCGCCAGCCTCTGTGATTCTAAGGTAGGGGGCACCTTGCGTTTCCTGCAGTGAAAAAATGGCTAGAACCTTGTCTGGGCGCATTTCCTCTGGGTATACATCTGGTTGTCTCAACCATTCACATTGAAAGCCTCTGCAGGGGCTCTGAGGGCGATTTTCATAATCGGTGCAACCCTTACCAATTTCTAGGATAGGGCATGGGGCGGGACCCATTTCAAATACCTGATCTTTTATTTTAACATCAGCATATAAATATCCCTCGCAGCATTTAGTACATTCACCACAAGTTCTATTTGACTGTATCAAAGGCAGAGTCTTCTGGATATGGGTCTGCAAGGTTGATCCGATCTATTAGTTCAAAATATAGTGATTGTCCAGGGTAAATTTTATCTAGGCATTCTGGACATTCCAAATATGTCTTCTCTTGGTCAAAATCATATTTAGGGACAAGTGATAATGTATGGTTTACATATGTACACCTTAAAGGTTCTACCTTGTCAGCCAGGGTAAGTTGATAGTAAGTTGAAAATACTTGATGTCTCATATTAATCCTTTTTAATAGAGGTGGGGAGAAATTAACCCCCCCACCCTTTACAGCTAAGCAGTCGCTAGACCTGCTACTACCGAATTCATAGTTTGTTCAACATTTTGAACATACTCACGAATTGTGGGTTGGCCTCTGAAATATCTAGTATTCCAAAGTCTTGGGTTACTAGCATATGAAGGTAAATAGTGTGTTGCTATTACTTCTTGCCAGTTATGGTATTTCTTCCATGCCCAATTGATCTCTCCACGCATTCTAGAGTCTTGTACCCATTCAGGAGCAAGACAAGCGTTTTTGAAACCTTTGTAATTGTCCCAAGTTATTGGCATGTATTGATATGCTCCACATGCATCAGACCATTGAGATTTAGCTTTATACCTGCCATGTGATTCTACCGATTTGATAGAATACATCAAAATCTCTACTTTGTCTTTATAACTTAAAACAGAACTAAGATTTACTTTCTTCGTATGCAATTGGTTATATATAGTAAGATTAGATAATTTAATACTAATATATTTAATATTAATATTATTTATATTATATATATTATATATATAGCCCCCCGCAACCTTAGTTAGATTATAAGCACTTTCATTTGTTTTGTCAACTGTAAGTGCCTGCGCTGTATCTGCTGGTGAAATTCCGATTAAAGAATTAAACAGTGTTATCAATACAACTAGTGTTAGATGGAATTTATTTTTTAGATTCATTCCCTTACCTCCTCGTTTTACTGACAGGTAATTAATAGTGTAGCATGATATAATAAGAAAAACAAGGGAGAATGCGTGAGAATTTCTTTCACAGGCGACGCTATGCGTTATATGGACCGTAATACAGGATACGGCCAAGCTGCGGAAATGATACTTAGATCATTTAAAAAATTAAACATTGATTGTGGTTATGAAATAGAAAATCCAGATATTGAGATATGCTTTGCAAATCCAGGTGGTCATTATTGGCTAAATCCAAATAGCTATCACATTGCTTATAGTGCATGGGAGTCAACAGACTTGGACTGGAGATCTAAAAGAGTTATGTCTCAAGCTCATGAGTTGTGGGCTACTTCAGAATGGGTTGAGGAAGTTTGGAAATCTTTATTTCCAAATAAACCAACATTTACATACAAACATGGCATTGATGAAAGATTTAAACCTGTTCTAAGAAAAACATCTCATAGACCATTTACATTTTTACATATCGGAGAGCCTTCATCTAGAAAAGATGGACAAGTGCTAACTGAATGTTTTATAGAATTGTTTGAGGGTGATGAAGACTATCAATTAGTTTTGAAGTCCTCTGGTATTAATACTGTTAAAGTAAAAGATCCACATAATGGAACTTGGGCATCCCCAAACCTTGCTCACAAAAATATTACTTGTATAGATAACTTTCTGACTAACGAACAAATAGTTGGACTTTACGGTTTATGTGATGTGTTTGTTTATCCAACATGGGGAGAAGGCTTTGGCTTCCAGCCCCTAGAAGCGTTAGCAACTGGAATGCCAGTTATTACAACTGTAAAATGGGCGGACTACGAAAAGTATGTTACATTTCCAGTAGCATCAGATTATTCATATCACCCATGGAGTGATGTTCACGCTGGACTTTTGTTAAAGCCAGATAGAAAGAATTTAAAAGAACAAATGGTTAATGCGGTAAATAATTATGATGATGTATTAAAAGATACATTTAGAAATGCATTCAAAATACACCAAGATTATGACTGGCTTGAAATTACAAAAAGTGCAGTGGAACGTTTAGACCATATTTATAAAAATATCCTTCAAAAGTAGAACTCGAAAACCAGTTGTGGTAAACTGTAACTCTAAATTAATTTTTGAAAGAGGTTAAAATGAACGGTGCTATTGAAAATCCATATGAAAACTTTATTGCTTTATCTCGTTATGCGAGATGGCTTGAAGACGAAAATCGTAGAGAAACATGGGGTGAAACTGTAGACCGCTACTTTAACTTTATGGTTCATCAGTTAAAGACAAAACATAATTATGTTCCAGATCCAAAAATTGTTTCTGAATTGCGTGATGCAGTATTTGATAGAAATGTAATGCCATCAATGCGTTCTGTTATGACAGCAGGACCTGCACTTGAAAGAGAGAATGTTGCGGGATACAATTGTTCTTTTGTTCCAGTAGATAATCCTCGTTCATTTGATGAAGCAATGTATATCCTTATGTGTGGTACTGGTGTTGGATTCTCTGTTGAGTATAAGTACATCAATAAACTCCCAGCCCTTCCAGAAACGCTTGAGAAGTCTTCTACGACAGTTATTGTTGGAGACTCCAAAGAAGGTTGGGCAAAAGCCTACAGAGAGCTTCTAGGGCTACTATGGGCAGGGCAGATTCCTCAGATTGACATCAGCAAGGTTCGTCCTTCAGGTGCTCGTCTAAAGACAATGGGCGGTAGATCTTCTGGACCACAGCCATTAGTGAATCTTTTTGATTTTACAATTCAAGTTTTCAAAGGAGCACTTGGTCGTCAACTAAAGCCAATTGAAGCTCACGACATCATGTGTAAGATTGGTGAAGTTGTAGTTGTAGGTGGTGTTCGTCGTTCTGCAATGATTTCACTATCAAACATTAACGATATTGAAATGGCTCAAGCAAAAGCTGGTAATTGGTGGGAAAAGAATTCTCAACGTGCACTTGCAAATAACTCTGTAGCGTATTCACGTAAACCAGATATGCAACAATTTATTGCAGAGTGGAAATCTCTTTATGATTCAAAGTCTGGTGAACGTGGCATTTATAACGTGGCAGCAGCACAAGCACAAGCAGCAAAATATGGTCGTAGAAGTCCAGATATCCATTATGGCACAAATCCATGTTCTGAAATTATTCTACGTCCTTATCAGTTCTGTAATTTATCAGAAGTTGTACTTCGTGAAAATGATACTGTTGAATCAGTCACTCGTAAAATTGAACTTGCTTCAATTCTAGGTACTTGGCAGTCAACACTAACAGATTTCAAATATATCCGTAAGATTTGGAAGGACAACACAGAAGAAGAGCGTCTACTTGGAGTCTCTCTGACTGGTCAATTTGGACATAAGTTTTTCTCTGGTCAAGAGGGACTAGGAAAGCTTGCAGATGTTCTTGATCTACTTCGTCTAAGAGCAGTTTCTACAAATATCGCTGAAGCAGAGAAAATTGGGATTCCCGCATCAGCAGCAGTAACTTGTGTTAAGCCTTCGGGTACAGTATCCCAATTGGTCGGGGTGTCTTCAGGAATGCATGCATGGCATTCAGATTACTATATTCGCACAGTTCGTGGGGATAAGAAAGATCCAATTACTCAGTTCTTAAAAGACACTGGTATTCCTGCTGAAGATGATGTAATGAAGCCAAATGATACAACTGTATTTTCATTTCCAGTAAAGGCACCAAAGCATGCCATCACTAGAGATAAGTTAACAGCAATTCAACAGTTGGAAGTCTGGCTTGTATATCAACGTCATTGGTGTGAGCATAAGCCTTCAATTACAGTATCTGTAAAAGAAGATGAGTGGATGGAAGTCGGTGCTTGGGTTTATAAGCACTTTGATGAGGTATCAGGAATTTCATTCCTGCCATACTCTGAGCATACATATGTTCAAGCTCCATATCAAGAGGTTACAAAAGAGCAGTATGAAGAGATGCTGGCTAAAATGCCTAAGTCAATTAATTGGCAAGCATTGTCTTTATATGAATTGGAAGATTCAACAACTGGTACCCAAGCACTTGCTTGTGTTTCAGGCGAATGTGAAATTGTAGATATCAACGCATAATGTTTTCCGCTATAACTTTCTATTGGGGCAATGACGATAATTTACATAGATATGTAAAAGATACATCTGCTTATACAGATGACATTGTGATCGGATACATTGATTTATTTGATTATGTCCCAAAAATTGAAGGTGCAAGAATAATTCCAATCAAACATGACTTTCTTCTAAATGAAGGTCATAGTGAAGTTTTAAATAATTTAGATATTGCATGTAAGTATGATTGGACTTTTCATGCAGCGGTAGGTAAGAGAATAAACAATTTTAACTATGATATTCTGAATAGTTCCCCGCTTATTGCTGGATATGCCTCAACAGAAAAAGGCAAAGGCGGGGCCTGGAGTAATTTGCACCATAGACAAAGAGCTAAATGGTACAAAACAGTCCACGAAGTAATCCTTGCTGGAACAGGATTTCATTTATCAATGGAGCCAGCAGTTGAATGGGAAAGAGTTGACTACACTTATGACAACGAGGCCCAAAAGCGTGTATGTCAGATGTACAGACAAATATCAAGGACAAAGTGGGTGGCTCTGGAAGATGTAAGCCCTCATCCAGCAAGAGATGTAGCAATTATGAAGTATGAAGAGCACAAAAGTGCTTACGGACTAAATCGTGAAGATTTAGTGTCCTATTTAATCAATCATGACCTCTCAGCAGGCATGTAATGGCTTTTAGCATTTAAAATGGTATAATTAAACCAAATTCACTGTAGGAGATTCCATGTCTATAACTTCAGAAGATAGTACAAACTATAAAATCACACAAGGTGATCAATTCACATGGCAAATTACTTGCACTCAGCCAGATCCAAACAGTCCAGACCCATTAAATCCAAATTATATCCCACTCCCACTAACTGGATATACATTTTTACTTCAGGTAAAAGATAAACCAGGCGGAAAGATATTATGTGCCACGTGTACATTGGGTGATGGCATTACAGTAGTAGATGCTACAAATGGAATCATTAGCGTAACAATATCATCAGCTAAATCACAACTTTTCAATTATCCTAAATCAGCATATCAGCTTCAGAGAATAGATCAGTATGGAGATAAAAAGACAATGCTTCAAGGATGGTTTAACGTAAACCCAGGAGTTATCAATGACTAATCAAAATCCAGACAGCAATATTGTTGTCGTTCAAGACACACAAAATAATATTATTACTGTAGAGACAGTAGAACAGGTTATTGTTCAGGAAAGTGGCTCTCGTGGTGAAAAAGGCTCATCAGTACTAAAGGGTTCTGGGGCTCCCGCAGCAGATATTGGAATTATGGGCGACTACTATTTAGATTCTGTATCACAATACATCTATGGACCAAAGCCTTCAGACATTGCGTGGGACTATAGCAGTTATATAAAATTGCAAGGTGTAGACGGAAAATCATTCCTAACAGGATCAACCCCTCCATCGCCATCCCTAGGTAATAACGGGGATACCTATTTTGATACAAGTACAGGGCAGCTTTATACAAAAACAAGCACGGGGTGGCAGCTTTCAACTAACCTGGTAAACCCAATATCAGTCTCATATACATATGAGCAACAGCTTAACACAACAACTTGGGACATTGTGCATGATTTAGGGTATCGTCCAGCCGTATTTGTTTCGGATTATGGGCAAAATAATGTAGAATGTGATATAGAACATGTTAGTACAAATGAAGTTATATTGACATTTTCTATACCAATGTCGGGATATGCATACCTGTCATAAAAAATAAGGAGATTATAAAAACAACATGGCAAAATCATATAGAGTAAATCTAAATCTTAATGGACTGCAACTCCTTAATGCTGCTATGCAGCCTTCGGCATCAGCACCAAGTGCTATCAGTGCTGGTCAAATTTACTATAACACATCTGGGAATCTTTATTTCTCTACTGCATCTGGAACTGGCAACTGGGTACAGTTGGCAACAGGTTCCACAGCACTTGCCTCTTTGAATGGTTTGACTGTTGCAACAACATTGCAAGGTACATCAAATCAAATTACTGTTACTACATCTTCTCCTAATATTACTCTTTCTTTCCCAACTGGTGGCGTTACACTTCCAGGAAAGACAACATTAACTGCATCCTCAACAGGAGGAGCATCATTAAATATTTCTTCTGGAACAGCACCGTCTGCCCCATCAACAGGAGATGTATGGTTAGTAGGTTCAACTGGAATTCAATCTTATTATGGCGGAACTCCATCAACACATACACTTGCTGATCTTGATTCAACACAGACATTTACTAATAAAACTTTAACAACACCAACAATTAACGGTGCATCATTATCTGGAACATTCTCTGGCAATATAACTATTTCTGGAGTTGCAACATTTTCTTCTTCTCCAGTAATTGCAACAATTACTAACACTGGCACATTAACACTTCCAACGTCTACAGACACTTTGGTTGGTCGTGCTACAACAGATACATTTACAAATAAGACATTTGATACAGCAGGAACTGGTAACGTATTTAAGATTAATGGTACACAAATTTCTGCAACAACTGGAAGCGGAGCTGTAGTTCTTGCAACATCACCTTCACTTACAACACCATCACTTGGAGTAGCAACAGCTACATCAATTAATGGGTTGACAATATCAACATCTACAGGAACATTGACAATACCAAATGCAACCACACTTGCAATTTCTGGGGCTAACAATGTTACTATTGCTGGAGCATCTGGTGGATCAAGCGTAACACTGCCATCTACAGGAACACTTGTAAATTCTGCAGTATCATCTCTTACATCACTTTCAACAGTCTTAACTTCACTTAATGGATATCTTTCAGCAGCCTCTGGAGTACTTTCAGCATCATCAACAATTCCAGGATCAGCGATATCTGGAAATATTACTGGAAATGCAGCAAACGTAACTGGAACTGTTTCTCTTACAAATGGTGGTACTGGTGCAAGCCTTACAATAGTACCAGGCGGAATTTTATATGGTGGATCATCAACATTAGCATTATCTACAGCTGGAACATCAGGTTATCTCTTAACTTCAGGTGGAACGGGTGCTCCTACATGGACACAATCAACTGCTACTAACGTAAACAGTGCAGTTGTGCAACGCGATAGTTCTGGTAATATTGCAGTATCTCAAGTAACTGTATCTGCAGACCCTACATCTGCATTACAAGTAGCAACAAAACAGTACGTTGATAATTTAGCAGCAGGTTATAACCAACACGACGCAGTAGTAGCTGCAACAACAACAGATTTAACAACACTTGGAACCTGGGGAGCAGTAACATATACTGCAGGTTCTGCGGGTGCAGATGGTGGTACAGGAGTAGGTGCAACACTTACCCCAGCAAATAATGGTATATTAGTAATTGATAACGTATCTCCAGTTGCTACAGACCGTGTTTTGATTAAAAATCAATCAACTGCTACACAAAACGGTCTATATGTAGTTACAAGCCCAGGGTCCGCTGGTAGCAAGTGGACATTGACTCGTGCAACAGACTATGATAACCACGTTGCTGGAGAAGTTACTGCAGGAGACTTAATATTTATTGTAGCCCCAGCTTCTGAATTCTCAGTAACCCCAACAAACCAAAATAGTGCGTGGGCAGAAAATGGTGTTGGAACTGGAACTAACAAACAAATTAAAATTGGTACAGATAATATTACATTTGCTCAGTTCTATGGAGGTTCAACTGTAACTGCAGGAGTGGGTACATCAGTAACTGGAAACCAGGTATCTATTGCACTCGGATCAGCATTTGATACTACTACTGGAACAGGTACTTCTGGACTATCTCTTACTGGTAATACACTTCAGTTAAGACTTAATCCAAATGGTGGTTTGACATCAACAACAGCAGGTCTTGCAGTTAACCCAGGTACAGGATTATCACTAAGCGGAAACCAGTTGGTTTACAGCTCGGGAACAACAACTCAAACAGGTTCAGGTATTACTGGAGGAGCTTATTCATATGCAACACAGAAGCAAGTTGCCACAATTACTGGAAATGGATCTCTAACTTCATTCGCAGTAAACCATAACCTAAATTCACAAGATATTATGGTTCAAGTTTATCAAACATCTTCAACTCCAGATACACAATATTCTGAGGTAGAAGTTGATATTGTAAGAACTTCCACATCTGTGGTTACTGTATCATTTGCAGCAGCCCCAGCATCTGGTGCAATTTACAACGTAGTAATGGCTGGATAATATTAGTAATGATACAATGAAGGGGTGGGAGTAACATCCCACCCCTTTTGAATTGGGAGAGTGAAAAGTGACAAAAGCATTTAAAGTTGGTTTAGTGTATGCAGCAGGAACAGCAACTGTTGCACCAATTAAATTTACTTCAACCTCAGCAACTCTTTTAACAACTCCAACAGCTGGAAGTATGGAGGTTGATTCCTCTGGAAACCTCTATTATTCTCCTTCAACAACTAGATATACTGTTCCTCTTTCTACAACAGGAAACTCTTTAATATTTACAACTTCAGGTGCTACAACTATTACTCTTCCGACCTCTGGAACAATGATTACTTCATCATCTCCAACTATTACAACTCCAACTATTGATGTTATAAATGCTGCATCAGCAACAGGAACTACTGCTACATTATTCACAAATATATCTACAGGTTCTATTAATATTGGCGGATCTGCTTTAACTACAGGTACAATAAATATTGGTGTGGCGGGAACAGGCATAAACCCTATTGTAATTGGAAAATCTACCTCAACCATCACTCTTGGAGCACTCCCTACAGCTGGATTTGTTAAAACCTCTGCAACTGGATTACTTTCAGTAGATACAAATACATATTTAACTACAACTGCAGCGGGAACAACATATTCTCCAATTGCAGGATCAGCCTCTATAACAACAGTCGGAACCGTAACTGCAGGATCAATTCCAGCAGCCAACCTATCGGGTACAACATTAGCATCTGGAATTACTAGCTCATCTTTGACTTCTGTAGGAACTTTGAGTACTGTTAGCATGACTGGTGGTACGACAGGTTCATCTGCTTTAACAATAAGCACAAATAACACATACGGAGGTGCAGGATATGCAGGATTCTTGACAGCGACAAATACAACTATCGGAGCTACAAACGCAAATAAATTTTTTAGAATAAACAGCACTGGTGGATTTGAAATAATAAATAGTGCCTACACTACAGTATTGTTTACTTTAACAGATGCAGGATTAGTGTCATCTTATGGAGGATTTAGTGGAAGTGGAGCTTCTCTTACATCTCTAACAGCTGCAAATATAGCAGCAGGAACACTAGGATCAACAGTTCTGCCAGCAGCAGGAACAGTTACAACTGCAGGACAAATTGGTTATATGGGGTTGCCACAAAATCTAAATCCAGGTGCTTATACAATTACAGCAGCAGATAATGGAAAACATTTGTATTACACTACAACTGGACAGACTGTTACAATTCCAGCTGCAGCTACTTTAGCATTACCTATTGGATTTACCTTTGTTGTAATAAATGCAGCAGCAGTTACAACATCTATTGCTATTACAACAGATACAATGTATTTAGCTGGAACAGGAGCAACAGGAACAAGAACTTTGGCTGCATATGGTATGGCTACAGTAGTTAAGGTAGCAGGACCTACATCTGCTGGTGTCTGGATGATCAGCGGAAACGGTTTAACATAATATGTCTGGTATTACATCTAATTTGGCAGGTAATACATTAGGTGTACCATCAGCACCAGCTACTGCTACTGCAACAGTAAACAGTACAACTCAAGTTACTATTACTTATGGCGTTATAAATAATAATGGTTCTACCCTCTTGCCCTTAGTTGGGTCGGGAACAGATACTGGAGATATAACAGATTCAACAGGAACTGCCGTAAATTTAACATATTCAGGAACATTATCCACTGCTGGTGGATCAATACCAGTAACTGGTTCTTTTGTAATTGGAAATACTTATACTTTTAATATTAGAGCAAGAAATGCTGCAGGAGTAGGTCCATATAAAACTACTACTGGAGTTATACCAAACCCAACTCCACCTCCTGTATTGCCACCTCCTGTATTGCCACCTCCTGTATTGCCACCTCCTGTATTGCCACCACCAGTGGTTCCTCCAGTAGTTCCACCTGTGGTTCCACCTGTGGTTCCACCAGTATTACCACCACCAGTCGCTCCGCCTCCAAAATTGCCACCAAGCATCCCAGTTACTCCACCTCCACCTGTGCATCCACCAGTGGCACCACCACCAGTGGCACCACCACCAAAATTGCCACCAAGAGTCCCAGTTACTCCACCTACTGTACCAGCACTTCCTACAGTACCAGCAGTACCAACTGCTATACCTCAGCAGAAATCTCCAGATTGGTGGAAAGAATAGTACTAAGAGTGCCTGCACTCTTAGTACTACTAGATTAAATAATAAAAAACTGATATAATTGAAGAAAAGGGGTAATATTTAAATGCCAACAAAAGCAGATGACAGTCCAAATATAAAATGGCACCTTCCAGCTGTAAAAGAGCCAAAGAAGGTAGACAATATGTTTTCTGATGATATTTTTAAAAGAATAAAAGACACAGTAACCAGTATCCCATGGGGACCAGGCGGGGAATATTTTTATCATACATCCCTAGGTAGATGGGAAGCTAACATAGAATTTGATCCAGACATTGAAGAGATTATGCTGCAAAGAGCAAGAGAAATCTATCAAGATGATACTCTTGTAAAATCATTTCATTATACATCAAGATACCAAAAACAAAATGGCAATATTCCACATCTATGGAAGCATATGGATCAACATGCATGCCAACATTCAATTGATATGTGTATTGAAAAGAATAATGTTGACTGGGGCATTGAAGTTGATGGTACTCTTTTTTCAGAAGCAGAAAATTCAGCAATTTGTTTTTATGGGCAGCAGCAAGTTCACTCTAGACCAGAATATCCACAGAATACAACAGATGATGATTATTTAACATTGTTGTTTTTACATTTTGTAAAGCCAGACCATTGGTACAATCTCGCTATGGAAAGGGGCGGACTAGAATTGGTAGCAGAGACATTCAGACAATATGGAGCGGACGCAGATGTTAGATACTTTGAGGCAACGGGAACATACGCTCAGCCACAAGTTCCTGCGGGACAACAAAGATGTGAATGTCATAGTTATGCAGAAGTACCAGATGTAGTTCAATCTATAATACAGGGGAACAAGTAAATGTACAATAGAGATTCATCTGAAATAGATAAAGAATTTGGGTTTGAAAGAAAGTATAAAGACGTAGAGCCAATCAAGATAAATGATTTGCTTCCACCAGACAAATATCAATATTTACTAAATCATCTAAAAGAAAAAGTTGAAAATAAACAATACAACTATGAAGATGATATGTATAGAAAAGTTGCAAATTCATCAGTTCTAGATGAAATAACTGAGTATTTATTGCCAGTAGCACGAAAGGTATTTAATAGCGAGACACTTGTTCCAAGCTATACACTATGGTCTGAATATGATAACTCTAGGTCAAATTTATTGCACCATCTTGATTCAAATGCTTGTACATACACAATAGATATGTGTGTCTATCAAGATAATGAATGGCCATTATGGGTAGAAAACAAAGAGTACCACCTAGAACCTAATACCGCCCTAGCTTATTATGGAGAAGATCAGGTACACTGGAGAGATGAGTTCGGTAAAGATGGGGTGGTTGCTATGATATTTTTCCACTTTGTAGAACCAGATCATTGGTGGTTTAATTATACTGAAGAGTGGTATAAAAATGAACATGCTAAAAGATGCTGGAACTACCAGAAAGCCCTGGGACTTTTTTAATATAGTAATTTAAAATTTGATATACTAATTGTAAAGATAGGATTTATATGAATAGCAAAAGAGAAATAGCTCCAGGAATTATAGTTTATAATTTTGGCTCTATTGTTTCAAATTTAACAGTTGCTGAGATAGAAGAGGCAGTAGGAGAATTCCTTGCCCCAGCAGAAGTTGTAAATGTAGATAACGCCTTGGCGACGGAATTAATGAAACAATATAGGAGTTGTTATGACTATCTATTGCAGGATTATCTTCTTGATGAGCCAGATAGCCCAAAGAAGAACTTGCTTAAAAAGATTAAGTTGGTTGGGGACGAATCCCTTGAAGATTTTAGAAATCATTATGCTATAGAACCAGTTACTGGAAGTGGCTGGATCGTATTGAAGTACGGGTACATGGACAAGTTTGACTGGCACACAGATACTGGAATGAGATATCCAAGAGCAGTTTCAATTACTGTTTATTTTAATGATGACTATGAAGGCGGAGAAATAGAATACAAACATTTTGGAATTTCTTATAAGCCAAAGGCTGGAGACGTTATTGTATTTTGTAGTGACTTTCCATATCTACATAGAGTTGTACCTGTTACAAAGGGTACTCGTTATGCAGCCGTAAATTGGTTCAGATATGCGACTAGGCCAGTAGAGTATAATGTTTAATCCAGTTGTTGTAGAGGATATAATCAGCAAAGAAGAGAATGATCTTCTATTAAACTTTGCAAGAAGTACTGATCGCTGGGGTTCTGGCGGTGATGATTTTTGGGAGAGCCGTGTTGTTCACTTTGGATCAGATCCACTTGACATGCCAGAGAAAGCCTTGCTTTCAGAAATAAGAAAAAGAATTCAAAAAGTAATTATTGATCATTATAATCTAGATCATATCTATTCAGACGGGATACATATGGTTAGATGGTTTGATGGAATGGAGCAACCTCCACATTGCGACAATATGGAGAATGATGACATTCATTTTGAAAATTATAAGCATAGATTGTATGGCTCTATTCTATATTTAAATGATGATTTTGATGGTGGAGAAACATACTATCCAAAAAATGATTTTTATATTAAGCCAAAAGCTGGCAAAGTTGCAATCCATCCAGGCGATGCCGAGCATTGGCATGGGGTAACTAAAATTTCTGGCGGGACTAGATATACCTTAGCATCGTTCTGGACAGCAGAGGATAGGCATGCTAACGAGTGGTAATTATATTAATGAAGGCGATAATGTAATACCAGATGATAGAATTGTTGTTGTTCCACACGCACTAGATGGGGACGGAGCATATAAAGAAACAATCTGTGATTTAAGGGGAAACCCAAAGAGGGACTGGTTTAACGCACACTTTTATTACTGCTTGCCATTAAATATAGGCAATCAGTATGGATTTGCAATCAGATCTATGTATGACATAACTGCTATCTGGCACGGTGGTCCAAATTATGAATCTCTAGAGTTTTCTGTGGATGGCCCACAAAATGGAAATGTTCAATCCGTAGTATCTTCTTTTGGCTCTGGCATTATAACTATTCAAAATGGTTATACTCTAAGAACTCCTCCAGGAATTAATTTAATGACTATGCAAGTGCCAAATTATTTTATTCCAAATGTGATGGCTATGACAGGTGTTGTTGAAAGTGATAACTTAAGAAGAGACTTTACATTTAATCTTAAAATCACTGAGGTTGACAAAGAAATCCATATTAAAAAGGGAGATCTACTTGCAGCCTTCATGCCTATCCCAAGACATTTTATAGATAAGTTTAATATTGAATTGGCTAGTGATATGTTTAGTGAAGAAACTTTGATAAAAGAACATTCAGATAGATGCGAGTTTGATAAGCAAAGAAACGGAACTGATAAGGATAAGCCACATCAGTCTGGAAGAAAGTATTTTAATGGAGAGCATGCTCATGGGGATAAATACCCAGACCATCAAAAGCGGTTGGACTTCACATCTTCCCAAAGTGAATAATCTATTTGATTAAACTCTTCTATTCTTTTTAGATTTTGTTGACTGAGGTTACTAAAGAATTCTTTGGTAGCCTCATTTACATTATGCTTTTCTATATTTGGATTGATTACATTTAAATCAAGATAATCATTTATAAATTCTATAATTTTATTCATATCATTATTAATTGTTTCTGTACGAGCAACTACAGCCATTTTTTCAAGCATAGATTCTGCTTGTTGTAATGTCACTTCTGTATTGTCTACGCCCCAACCTATTTTGTATACTTTTGCATGGTCTATTCTTGGACTTAATTCTTCAAGATCTCCACGATAGATTGGGTAATTATTTTTAATAACATTTTGATCAAGTTTATTAACAAGAAACTTTGCTTGGAAGTTTGATTTAATATGCATATCTTCTTCATTATTAATCCATATATCAAAAAACTTTAATCGGTCATCCATATCCTCTTTTTTGTATTTGTCAAAATACTTTTCATACTCAAGAAACCACCAAAAATGACTAACGATTCTTCTGGCGGGATTTCTGATTACAGTTATCCCCAGAGTATTGGGGTTTATATAGTAAGGGTCAGCTGCATAGTGACCATTTATAAAAGATGCACGAGATATCTCATCCTCATCTAGCAAGTTAATTATATGATTTCTATCTTGATGGTATATCAAGCCTTTTTTCTGTATCTGATCTTTCAAGCCACCATGATTTAAGCTTGTAAAGGTTAAGGCCCCAGCAGTTTTTGGTATGTGATGGAAATATAATGATTTTTCATTCATACATATATTATATGATACAATTTGTATATCACAAAGGTGCCAATAAATGACGGAAGAATATGAAAGTTTTTATAGATTCCCAGACGAAAAGATTGTAGTAACTGGGCCAGAATTTGAGTATAAGCTAAACAAAGATGGATTCCGAACAAAAAACTTTGAAAGACTAAATAGTAATACATATAATTTTTTGTATTCAGGATGCTCTTACACATTTGGAGAAGGAATTCCAGAAGAGTATATGTGGACAAATTTATTATCAAATAAATTAAAGGGTTCATTTGCTAAAGAAGTCAAAGACTATAATATATCTAAACGTGGTCTCTCAATCCATGCAATAGTAAGAGGAGTATTTTCCTTTTGTGAGAAATACGGGGACCCAGATCTAATTGTACTATTCCTGCCAAATATAGCAAGGTCTATACATTATAATTCAGAAACTAAAGAGTATGAAGATTTGTGTATTCCAGATACTCTAGACGGAGTAAAGCCACATAGAAAAGATATTCAATATGTTAAATCATTTTGCTACGAAGACCACAAGCTTTTGGCATTTGATATGCTTAAATTCCTAGAAAAATATTGTGAACTGAAGGGTATAAAATTAATATACTCATCTTGGTTGTATAGAGAAAGATACTTATATGAGGAATCAGATTTAAAAAATCATTATCAGGTCAATATTGGTCCCCATATTCCAGTTGATAAGGAATTAGCAGAATTAGAAAATACTAATAACGATCCCTACTGGTCTGTAGCAAGAGATGGATTGCATCCAGGAACTTTTGCAAATAAGAAGGTTTCTGAAGAATTCTTTAAAATAATAATAAAAGAGATTGGTGAAAAGTAATGGTAATAATGGGAATCAGCGAGGGATTTCACGATGCATCAGTTTCTATCATAAGTGATGGAGAAATACTTTTTGCTGCACATGCGGAAAGATATAGTAAGTTAAAAAATGATCCGTCTCTAAACTATGATATATTAAAAGAGGCTGTAGAGTATGGGTATCCAGATCAAATTGCATACTATGAAAAACCTTACTTGAAAAAAACCAGGTTGCTATTGCGTGGCGGGATAAAAGACACTGACCTGTATTATAAGAGAACAGCCTTATCAGAATTACCAGTAAAGCACATAAGTCATCATAGATCACATGCAGCTGCTGGATACTATACTAGTAAATTTACTGATGCTACTATTGTGGTTTTAGATGCAATAGGAGAATTCAATACCTCAACCATATGGCAGGGTAAAGGAAATGATATAAAATTAATTTATAGGCAAAACTACCCAGTTTCATTTGGCCTGTTCTATTCAGCGTTTACAGATTTGCTAGGCTTAAAACCAAATCAAGAAGAATATATAATGATGGGTATGGCTGCGTATGGCAACCCAAACAAATACTTCAACAAGGTAAATGAATATTTTCCACACTACTCTTCTCAAAAATATAATTTTCACAAAGGCATATTTGACTGGGGAAATATAATTGATGAGCAGGATAAATTTGATATAGCAGCAGCAGTGCAAATGGTTTATGAAAATAGATTAATGGAAATAATGCGTAAGGCTCAAATGACTGTAGGCTCTAAGAATCTTGTATTTATGGGTGGATGTGCGTTGAACTGTTCTGCCAATACAAAGTTGTGGGATATCTATAATGATATTTGGATTATGCCAAACCCAGGGGATGCGGGGAGTTCCCTAGGTGCTGCACTAGCATTATATGGAAAACATGTAAACTGGATAACTCCATATTTAGGCACAAATATTGGAAATGAATATCCAGTTCAAGATATAGTTGATAAATTGTTGGTTGATAAAATTGCTCCAGTCGCATCTGGAAGATCTGAATTTGGTCCGAGATCATTGGGGAATAGAAGTATTCTTGCTGACCCAAGAGATCCTAATATCAAAGACGTGGTAAATAAGATAAAACAAAGAGAATTGTTCAGGCCCTTCGCTCCTGTTGTTATGGAAGAGCATGCATCAGAATGGTTTGGTATGAGTTATGCCAGCCCATACATGCAATTTGCTCCATTATGCTTGAAGCCAGAATTAATCCCATCGGTAGTACATGCTGACGGGACATCTAGAGTTCAAACTGTAAATAAGGAACAGCACCCTGGCTTATATCAAGTACTAGAGTCATGGTACAAGATAACTGGTGTGCCAGTATTGCTTAATACAAGTCTTAATATTAAAGGTCAACCCATACTTAATAATAAACGTGATATAATAAATTGGGAAAACGCTTATAAGGAAAAGATATTGAAATGATTGGCTTTTTTTACAAAATCTACCTTATGATATTTCGTCGTGATATATATAATAAAATTAAAAAACATGGCGGACCTTATATATACTAAAGGATATTTATGATTATTCAGATTATAGGATTGCCAGGAAGTGGCAAGACCACACTTGCTAAAGCTCTTGTAGATAGAATTAATGCAGTACATTTAAATGCAGACTATGTACGCTCAACTATAAATTCAGATCTTGGGTTTACAATTGAAGACCGAATTGAACATGCACGTCGCATGGGAGAAATGGCAAGAATATTGTCTGGGCAGGGGCTTGATGTCGTTGTTGATTTTATTTGCCCAACGCCAGAGACAAGAGAATCCTTTGGCAAACCAGATATTCTTATTTGGATGAATACGATTGAAGAAAGTCGTTTTGAAGATACAAATAAAATGTTTGTGAAGCCAGAAAACTTTGACAGCATGTTTGATTCGCATGACATGGATGCATATCAAAAATCAACTTATATAATTCAAAAATTTAAATTACACGACTGGTCAGCACCAACCACCCTGATGCTTGGACGCTATCAACCATGGCACGAAGGTCATCACGCACTATATAAAGAGGCAGGGAAAAGAACAGATCAAGTAATGCTAGGTGTAAGAAATACTTACAATACCAGTGTAAAAGATCCATTGACATTTGATCAGGTAAAGGGCTATATTTCACAGGATGACTTTATGGATGGAGCAATGGTAATTAGAATGCCAAATATTACCAATATTGTTTATGGACGAGACGTAGGCTACAAGATTGAACAAGTTTCATTGGGTCAGGATATAGAGGCTATTTCCGCCACACAAAAAAGAAAAGAGTTGGGAATATGACAAAAATAAACTATATTTGGAAAATATTAAAGGATCGTTGGCTAAGACCATACGATGAAATTATATTAAGATTTAATACCAAGGCTGGCGAGAGCCCACTAGTATGGCGAGTGTTTGTAAATGGAAACGAGCACTTGGCAGAATCATTTGAGTTGCATGGATATGCTTATGATGTGATAACCCATGAAGATGGTGTTAAAAAGTTAAATGTAGGCTGTAAAGGCAGAGTTCGCTGGGAAGGTAAGAAGGCAGTTATTTTGGCTGTAAAAAAGCAACCAGAGATTATAGAGTAGTAGATTCTGACAATAAACTAACTTTATAGACATAGAAATGGCATGTCCTAGTACAATTTATTTGCTTAAGTATAAGAAAATGGTAAAATTGCCTTATGGGTAAGATGAAGATTACGGAAGTCGAAGAAGTCAATTATGGCACATATGTTTGGCAAATGCCAGACGGAAGTCTTGTTATGGATGAAGATAATAACTATATGTGTATATATGCCATCAAAGGTGATGTGGCAAAAATTACTGAATTAAGAAAATTTGCTAAGTCTCATGGAATTGACGAAGGACACCCGCTATGGTTCTCTGGGCACAGACCAGTTACTGATGATCAGTATGAATACCAAAAGCAAAGAATGGATCTGGGATTGGTCGCAGACGATTGGGATATTCCTGCATTAAAAGAAGATCTAATTAATCAGAAAAAGATGGGAATTATCTAAATGGAACATAGAGTCAGCGTAGAACCAGAGGATTCATTTATTAAGAATGATGCGGGACAAGAGATTCAAGTAAGTCTTGGAACATCTAAGTATGTAACTCAAGAGTCTGAATTTGATGACCCATTTATGGCAAAGGCTGAAGATCTACTTAAGATTGAAAATCTTAATCCAAACTTTAAAAGAAATGTTTCTCGTAAGATAACAAAATCCTATACAGGATTAGATGATGCAAAGTCTAAAAAGCTTGACCCACTTGATTTAACTGGCTATTCTTTATTCCAAATTGTACAGCCACCATACAATGTTATGTATTTGGCACAACTGTTTGATATTAATCCATTTCACCACTCAGCAGTTAATGCAAAAGTTGCAAACGTTGTAGGACTTGGTTATAAGTTTGAAGAAACTCAAAAAATGCTTGATAAGCTTGAGGATGCAAGCGAAGATGAAGAGAAGTTAGATTTCCTTAGAAAAAAGATTTCAAGGTCTAAATCATTATTGCGTCAGAAGATGGAAAGTCTAAATTCAGATGACTCGTTTGAAGAAATTATTAAGAAGATCTATACAGATCTTGAAGTAACTGGAAACGGGTACTTAGAAATTGGTAGAACATCTTCTGGACAAATAGGATACATTGGACACATTCCTGCCATTACAATGCGTATACGCCGTCACAGAGACGGCTTCGTACAGGTTGTATACAACCGCTATACATATTTCAGAAACTTTGGCGATACGACCACACAGGACCAAATAGGAACAGATCCTCGTCCTAACGAAGTTATTCATTTTAAGAAGTATACTCCAACAAACACATACTATGGAGTTCCAGATATTCTTTCTGCAAAGAATGCAATTGCTGGAGATGAATTTGCACAACGCTATAATCTAGATTATTTTGAGAACAAGGCTGTTCCACGCTACATTATTACACTCAAGGGTGGAAAACTTAATGCTGACTCTGAGCGTAAACTACTTGAGTTTTTCCAGATAGGACTTCGTGGAAGAAACCACAGAACACTTTACATTCCTTTGCCTTCAGATGGAGAAAATGCTCGTGTTGAATTTGACATGAAGGCAATTGAAGCGGGAATTCAGGACTCATCCTTCCAAAATTACATGGTAGAGAACAGAGACAGAATCCTTCTAGCCAACCGTGTTCCAGTATCAAAGATTGGTACTCCACAAGGAATATCATTGGCAAATGCCCTAGATGCAGATAAAACATTTAAAGAGCAAGTTTGTCGTCCAGCACAGGACATGCTTGAGATTCAAATCAATAAAATCGTCGGGGAATTTACAGATGCTTTTAACTTGAAGTTTGAGGAATTGACATTGACAGATGAGCTTTCACAGGCTCAAATTGATCAAATTTACCTTACAACCAAGGTTATCGTACCAAACGAAGTAAGAATGCGTATTGGATTAAATCCACTAGATCATGGAGATGACCCATTTGACCCAGTATCAGATGCAGCTGAAATCAAGGCACAAACAATGCAGTCTAGAACTCGGGATAAGACAAGAAATGCTGCTCCATCAGAAGGTGTTAGCGGAAGAAATCCAAAAGGTCAAGGAAGGAAAGTTAAATAGTATATCACAAATATTTTGCCTTTATTGCAAAGGTTGATATTATTTAACATAGAATGAACATTCAAAAAGCACAATGGACAAATAGTGAGAATAGAGTTAACCTCTCCTTCCCTATTACAAAGGTCAATAAAGAGAAAAGAACAGTATCGGGGTTTGCAACCTTAGATAATGTTGATCATCATGGTGACATTGTTACCGCAGACGCATCAGAAAAAGCCTTCGCTCGTTTCCGTGGAAACCTAAGACAAATGCACCAGCCGATTGCTATTGGCAAGGTGCTTTCTTTTCATCCAGAAGATTTTGTTGACAAAGAAACTAATAAAACCTATAAAGGTATTTATGTTGATGCTTATATCTCCAAGGGTGCACAAGATGCATGGGAGAAAATTCTTGATGGAACCTATACAGGTTTCTCCATTGGCGGTAATATTGTAACTGCTGGCTATGAGCCTGGTGATGACAATAATGATCGTCGTGTAATTAAAGAATATGATTTGATGGAACTTTCAGTTGTTGATTCCCCAGCCAATCAACTTGCAAATATTTTTTCTATTCAAAAGAATGCAGATGGATCTTCTTTTGTAAAAGGTATGGCAGCAGACACCCAGATTGAAAATGTTTATTGGTGCAAGCAAGATAACATTGCTTCATCTACTGTAGAAAAGTCAAAAGACTGTGTAGTTTGCGGAACTGCAATGGAAAACGTGGGCTGGATTGAAAGCTCAGAAACAGAAAAAGGTTTAGCTATAAGTAAAGTGATTGATCAGTATTTGCAGAAGGATGATGCACCAGGTCCTACTCATACTGCTACAACACAAGACGGAGATGCTGGTAATGTTGTAGATTCAACAACAACAATTAATTTACATCCAGATCAAAACAAAATGAAGAAGTCTGATTCTGAAAACGATTCAGATAATATACAAAAAGGAGGTATAAAAATGGCAGACGAAACAACAGAAGTTACAGCTATTGATGCCGTAACAGAAACAACAATTGAAAAGTCAGAGCAACCAGAAGACCTTACAAAGTCTGAAGAAGTAGCTCCAGCAGAAACTGCTCCAGTAGAAGAAGCCGTAGAGAAGTCCGTCACCAATGCAGAATCAGTAGATTCTTTTGCAAAGATGTTGACTGATATGCGTGACCTCTTTAGTGAAGCACTAGATAAGAATTCTGCAGAATCACAAGCAACAATCGCAAAGTCAGTTGAATCAGTTGAGGCAGCACGTGCCCAACATGAGTCAGCAGTTGGAGACATCAAGAAAGAACTTGATGGACTTAACAACAACATTGCCGATTTCTTCAAGCGAGTAGAGGCTCTCGAAAAGAGACTCGCTTCATATGAGCAAGATACTGCAGTACAAAAGTCCGTAGGTGACGTTGATAGCGCATCTCGGGATTCCAATAAGCTCCAAAAGGGCTTTACTTGGGATGGATCCTTCCTCGGAGTCCAAAATTTCTAAAAAATGAAAGGTAGGTGAAAGAAAAAAAAATGAGCAACGAACTATTACAAAAAGTAATTGATACAACAAATCTTGGTACAACACCAGCAAACAATCTCTCAGGAGATGGAGTTACTAACTCTGGTACTGGTCTTCTATACCCAGATCAAGCTAACCGCTTCTTGGATTACATGTGGGATGCTACGATTCTTGCTAAGGCAGCTCGTACAATCCGTATGCGTTCAAACACGACAGAAATTGATCGTGTATCAGTCGGTCAGCGCATTATGACAGTCGCAGCTGAGGATAATCCTCGTGATTACACAAACTCAACTGGTGCTGGTTTCACAACAGCTTCTGCAACATTCTCAAAGATTTCTTTGACAACTCGCAAGCTACGCCTAGACTGGGAACTCTCAGCCGAAGGTTTGGAAGATAATATCGAAGGTCCTGATCTAGAAGATCACATTGCACGTCTTATGGCTACACAGGCTGGTAACGACGTTGAAGATCTCCTTATCAATGGTACAGGAACAGGTACAGGTCTTCTTTCAGCCTTCCCAGGATTCCGTTCTCTAGCTCTCAACAACGCTCACGTTGTTGACGGTAATGGTCAGGGTATTGATCGTGCATTGTTTAACCAAGCAATCAAGATCATGCCACGTAAGTATAAGCAACGCCGTAACCAACTCAGATTCTTCGTAGGATCTAACTTGGTACAGGATTACCTATACAACTTGACCACACAGGCAGGCTCCGTCAATCCTTGGGATATCGCTTCTGGCGTTATTCGTGGTGACGTAGTTGCTAACGACGGCGGTCCAGGAAGCACAACACCATTTGCGTTCGGTATTCCAGTTATCAACGTTCCACTGATGGATGAGACTCGTGATAGCACAGGTAAGTCTTACTCAGACTCTGGCTATAACAACTCATCAGGTCTCTTTGGAGATGTCCACTTGACATTCCCACAGAACTTCATCGTTGGTATTAAGCGTGATGTTGTTGTATACCGTTTGTTCCAGCCAAAGAAAGACACAATTGAATACACACTATTCATTCGTGTTGGCGCACAAATGGAAAACTATGATGCACACGTACTTGTTAAGAACGTAAAGGTTGCTGGATCTTCATTCGGCACATTCGGTTCTGTAACTAACGGAGCACTCATCTCTGACCAATCTGGTAACAGAGGCACATTCTAATCTAATTATTAGAATACAAATAAGCGGGGAGGGCCTTGAAACCCTCCCCTCTTATACTTTTATTTATAAAAATGGTATACTTTATCTGAGTGAAAGGAATAAAATGTCATTTGACACACTTAAGATTGCAGAATTAAAGAAGGTTGCAGACTCATTTGGAGTAGACCTTCCAGAAAAAGTAAATAAGCAACAGGCTATTTCAGCCCTTGAAGAAGAAGGTATTACTTATGAAATGTATTCTAAGTTTGCTGATGCTGAAAAGGATGAGCCTGAAGTAGAAGAGCAGCCAAAAAAGAAGGCTGTACTAAAGAAAGAGAACACTATCTTGGTTAAGATGGATAAGGCAAACCCTTCATATACTATTTATGGATATTCATTTACACATGATCACCCATTTGTAGCAATGTCTGAATCAGATGCTCAAAAGATTTTTGATACAGAGCAGGGATTCCGTCCAGCAACTCCAAGAGAGGCACAAGAATTTTATAATTAAATAATGGAGGTAGTAAATGCATCAAATACTACGAGGAACATCAGACATAGCTGAATTAGAGATATATTGGGATAATCAATTAATCAATGCAGATGGGAACGTTCTTGTCACTGTAACAGATGCAGACTACACAAGCGTTGTTTTAGTAACCAATGCGGTTGCCACAAATGATCCAGCAGTTGGTAAATATACATTTCAGTTGACACCAACTTATACATCTTTGAATAGAGTATTAAAAATTGATTGGTCTTACTCCATTAATGGAGTAGCAACATTTCAAGAGGATTTTTACGAGGTTTATACACCTTACGCCTCTATCTCAGATATTGTTGAATACTACAATTTTGGAGTAAGGCCATCAGATGTAAATTATAAATCTGAGCAAGAAATTGTGGCAGCCGAATTTTTGGCACGTATGCAAATTGAAAATTACACAGGTCAGACATTTGGTCGTGTTTATGGCGATCAAGAAATTTGGGGAAACGGTTCAGATGCACTTGAACTTAATGAAAGAGCCCTAACAATTGATCAGATATATGAAAATGGACAACTTGTTATTGATAATACACAAGATCCAGTTTATAACACTTTCGGCTGGCCAGTTGAGATAACTACAACATATAGAGCCATTAGAATCGTTAATGCTGACTACGAAGGAATAATTTCATATGACAATGTTGTTGACCCAACAGTAGACCTATATGGTAGATTCAGAGCAGCAAATAGATACAGAGTTTATGGACAAAAGGGTTGGAACTATGTTCCCCAAGATGTCAGACGTTGTACCGTGATTCTAGCTGGGGATCACTTGTCACAGGATGCAATGTGGAGACAAAAGTATTTGAAAAAAGTTGATCTCAGTGAAATTTCATTTGAATTGGCAGCAGGAGCATTTAACGGTACTGGTAACGCACTTGTAGATCAGATTCTTGATCAATACCGCAACGTTGGGATTGTGATTATTTAATGAATAACTCCTTCATACAGACCATTATGAATATGAAGGCTGATATTTATATCCAGCAGGCTTCTCAGGCTCCAGGCAGCGGTAAGATTGTGCGGGAATGGGTTTATGACCATACAGTACAATGTAAAATAGAACCATTAAAGACAAAAGGCTCATCTAACAAAGCAGATAATAAAAGTTTTGATAATGGTAAGTTTGATGAGTATGGAGAAAAGCTACAGTTAAAAATGAAAATGCTAGAGCAGGTTTCTAAGCGTTGGAGAGTTTCTGGCATTAGATCAAATGATAACAAGCAAGTGTATTATGAGTTTGATAAGATTGATCAGCCAGATACAATATTTGACGTTACAGCATCACACGCTGTATTAGATCCATTTGGAAGAGTTGCTTATTATGAAGTTACTCTACAGAGAGTACAGGTTCAGAATGATAACACTCAAGTCCAATAGTGGAGAAGTCGAAAAATTTTTGCATGAAATAAACATTAAGGTTCAAGGTATGCAGGTTGCTATAGAGCCAAATGTATTAACAGAAATAAATAATGCTTTGTTTACAATCTCAACTAAAAGATTTATTAGAGATTTAAGCCTGGCAGCAAAAATGGAACCAAAGAAATTCCATCACGTATACGAGTGGAATCAAACTGGAAATACATCTAAGAAGTTATTTAAAATGGCTAGAATTTATTCCAATGGATCTTCATTAAAGATTGGTGCAGATTTTATTAAATCTAAAACACCAGTCCCAATTCCACCAGAACTTCTTCAAGCAGGAAGAACTGGAAAATCTGTAGTATCTAGAAGTGTCTTTGCAGATAAAGCAGATGTAATGGAATCTGGAAGAGGAATTAGTTTTCAAGCCAGAAGAACTCTTGCATTCCTTGGTCGTTCTGGAGTAGTTTCATTTATACCCAATGGAACAATCGTTAATATTCTAAATCCTGGCGGAACTCAGGTTAAAGGATCTTTTGAGAAATTCTTTCATGGTTGGTTTGCAGCCAATACCGCATTAGTAATCCAATCATCTGGTATTTTAAGTAGTTTGCAAGAATCTATAGTTAATGCTTTAAATGAACCAAATGCTGGTTCTGAAAAAGCGATGGAATCTGCAATATCTACATTAAGAAGTTATTCGGGAAATAAGGTGGTTCAATAATGGCAGATTACACACAATTAGCAGTTAATGACATGCGTCAGTATATATGGGCAAATCTACAGTCATCTGGAGTTTATAATCCATCTGATTATTATGCAGAGGGCTTTACAGAACCACTAGTACCAATTATTCCAGCTCAAGAGCTTCCAGAGTTTAATAATCTTTTGCCAGGAAAACCATTCATTGTATATGACTGGGAAGTAAAGCCAATTACACAAGACTGGTGGATGCAAGAAGAATTAATGCTGTTGACAATAACAAGCATAGATATTGATGAAGTTAATCGTGTTATTAACTTAATGCTTGATCTATTTAGAAGATTTGATGAATCAGCTAAAGATATAAATTCATTTAATTTAAATAGCACATTTCATTTTCATTATACTTCAATTGAAGCAATTCTATCTCCAGAGCCTTTTAAGAATGAGGGCGGGCATATTCAAGGACAAGTTCACATATTGTATAAATACAGTCGTAATACAGACCAATCTTCAAATGGAAGGTTCTAAACTTTGAATTATTGGGTCAATCTGTTATTATTTATTTAGGTCTTGAGGAAGGCCCTTATCTATCAAATTTTAATAAAATGAAAGCAGGTGAAATAAAACTATGGCACAAAATGTAAAAAACGTACTTGTTGGTGCAGCGAATATTTTCGTAAGCACAGGTAATGGAGTTAACCGCCCAAACACAGCAGTAGCAGGCTCAGGCGATCTCGGTTGGGCATCAACTCAACCAGCAGCAGGATATCTAGACTCAAGCTCTAAGTGGAGAAACGTCGGATATACAAACACAGGTTTTGAAGTATCATACGAGCCAGGATATGGTGAAGTTATGGTTGATCAACTTCTTGATGCAGCTCGTCTATTCAAGCAGACTCTTAAGATCACGCTTAAGACAGAACTCTCAGAGGGTACACTTGAAAATATCAACTTGGTATTTGGACAAGCAGATAGCTATGTAACTTACACAGCAACTGGCTCAACATCAAACATTGAGAACTCATTTACTCCAGCAACTGTCAACACTGCAAACGTTGCAAACGCAACACTGAACTTGGCAGCTGGATCTCTCGGAGATTATCCAGTAGAGCGTTCACTCGTGGCAATCGGTAACGTTCCACAGAACATTGGTACAGAAGGTTCTAACTACACAGTTAACGGATCATCAGCCCCAGGGCTTATTGATACTTCTGGAACAATTAAGAAGGAGCGTATTTATGTTGCACGTCGTATCGTTCAGATGCAGACAACCGCACACGCATTGAAGCGTGACGGAGCTACAGTGTTCCCAGTCCAATTCCGTTGCCTCCCAGATGACTCAGACTCATATGATGGTGCAGAATATGGCGTAATTATTGACCGTGTATACGGATAATAATACACCCTAAAACTTAATATCGTATAAATAAATTCCCCTCAGAAATGAGGGGAGTTTATGTTTTAATTACACAACTTGATATAATTACCTAGACAGCAAAAAAAGGAGAATGTTTTGCCAACCACAATATATGATGTATTAGAAATTGAACTATCAGATGGAACCGTTATTAAGGTTAAGCCATTGACAATTTCTTATCTTAAGAAGTTTATGACAGTTATTGATAAGATGAAGGATGAGTCTGTTAAAACAGAGTCCGACATCCTAGAAGTGTTTATTGAAGCTGGTATGGTGTGCATGGAAGTATTTTACCCACAGCTTTCTACAGACAAAGATGCCTTTGAAAAGGTAGTTGAAGTCCCTACACTTATGAAGATTTTGGAAGTTGCAGGCGGTGTCAAAATGGACTCCCCAAACTCCCCACTGGCGAATCTAGCTGGGACGAACTAGATCTCGCCAGTTTAGAAGCAGAAGTTTTTCTTCTAGGACATTGGAAGAATTTTGAAGAGTTGGAAAACAACCTTTCAATGGAGGAGGTTCTGATCATACTGAAGACAATGCGGGACAGAGATTATTCTGATAAGAAATTCACTGCAGCATTGCAAGGTGTAGATCTAGAGACTGAAGAAGAAGAAGACAATGACATTACCGTTTTGAAAGGTACTGTAGCAAAAGATGCAGGTTTCGGAATTGGTTTTGGACTTGGCTATGTGGAGGAAATAGGTGGCAATTAATTCAGTAGACATTCACTTAAATGCATTTGCTAATTTTAGCCCTGTGTTTGCAGAGGTTACAAAGCTCAAAGCAGCTATGGCAGACATGCAGAGTTCTTCCTTTGGAAACACTCTAAGTAGTGATTATGTCTCTGGACTTCAAAAAGCCCAACAGCAATTTACCAATCTAGTAAATTCAACACGAGCATTTAATGTTCAGTCTGTTCAAATGGCAGACAGCGTTTCTCAATTTAGTAAGCAACTAGAATCAGGCCAATTAAAACTCGGTCAGTACTACAATATCTGGAAGCAAAACGCACAAGGCGTATCAACCCAGCTAGACGATTTAGCTACACAGCAAGCAAGAGTAGCTCGTTCTGTTGTTGTGCCAGATGCACTTCACGCAGGCTATTCTCAAGTAATTACAGACCTTAACGGTGTAGTTACTGATACAGAAAAAGCAGCTTTTTATCAAACAGCTTACAATACAACACTCCGTGATGGAGCAAATAAGCTTATTGATTTTGGTAAAAATATGCAATGGGCGGGTCGTCAATTAACAGTAGGCTTAACAGTACCACTTGGACTATTTGCAAATCAAGCAGCACAGACATATCTATCATTTGATAAGCAAATGACTGACATGTTGAAGGTTTATGGTTCTCAGGCAGTAGTTCAATCTCAGGCAACTTTGGACACTATTAAAAATGAAGTTACTAATCTAGCTGAAAATCTAGCCCATACAATTGGTATCACAATGACGGATACCGTAACAATTGCACAAACATTCTCTCAAATGGGCTTAACGGGACAAGATCTTCTTAAGACAACTGATGCTACTGCTAAATTGATGAAAATTGGTGGATTGACTGCAGCAGACTCTGCACAAGCAGCAATTGCTATGCAGAATGTATTTAAGTTGCAATCCAGCCAAATGACTGATGCTATTAACTTTTTAAATGCTGCTAAGCACTCAACATCTACATCAATGCAAGACCTTGTTGAAGCTATGCCAAAAGTTGGTCCAATCATTACTCAAATGGGCGGAAGCTATAAGGATTTTGCAACACTGTTAGTAGCATTGCGTGAAAATGGTGTGCCAGCATCACAAGCAGCTAACACAATTAAATCAATGTTTGCTACCTTGATTAATCCTACAACAAAAGCTGTAAATGAATTTAATAATCTTGGCATAAGCCTAAAGGGTATTGTTGCACAAGATGCAAATAATCCATTGAAGATGTTGCAGGATCTACAAGCAGCACTAGATAAGCTTCCTAATGCTACTAGAACTCAAGCAATTGAACAATTGTTTGGAAAATTCCAGTTTGCTCGTGCAGACGCACTTATATCAAGTTTAGGCAAGGCTGGATCTCAAAATGAAAAAGTTATGCAGTTGTATGCAAGTAGTTCATCAGAACTTGCAGCAGTTGCACAACAAGAAGTAGACGTTGCAAGTAAGGGTACTCCTGCAGCCCAATATGCAAAGATGAAGGCAAGTCTACAGGCAGACTTGATTCCAGTCGGCAGAGAATTTCTTGTTGTTATGACAAATATCGGAAATGTCTTAGACGGAATTGTAAAGTGGTTTGATAAATTAGGTTCAATGAAGAGCGTTTTGATTGGCGGATTAGCTGTGGTTGGCTTAATCGGTCCGCTTGTAATGTTTGCAGGTTTATTCTCTAACCTTGTCGGAACTATATTTAAAGGCTTCAACTACATGCGAATGTTTAAGGAAGGCTTTACTCAGGCTACTGACACAGGTCCTCTTCAAAGATTTGCAGCAGGACTCAAGAACATGTCAAACTTCTATCATGAAGTTGATGTAAGTGCACTTGCAGCATCACATTCTACAGACTTAATGGAACTATCTGCACAAAATAGTGCAAAGGCTTTTGATGTTCTCGCAACAGCGATTAGAAATCTAACAACTCAAATTTCTGCACTTAATGCAGTATCAGTCAATCCTGGAGCCTTGGCATCAGATCTAGATACAGTTATTACAGAAGCTGGAACTACCGCAAGAGAAGCTACAGGTGCTTTACAAATGGAACTACCAATGCTATTTGCATCTGGTGGAAATGTTCCAGGCACTGGAAGTGGCGATACTGTACCAGCTATGCTTACTCCAGGTGAATTTGTAGTTAATAAATCAGCAGCTGCAAAATACAGCACAGTTCTTTCAGCAATGAATAGAAATAATTTGCCAGGGTATATGACGGGCGGGCAGGTAGTATTTAATGGATCAAGCTATACGGGTACATCATCTGCTCAAAAAGTTATTGAAGAAATTCAAGCTAACTTCTCTGGAGTAGAATCAATCATAACAGAAATGCTTGATAGACTTGCTCTAAATGGCAAGATTACTGCATCTGCACTAAAGTCAGATCCAGTATATTCAGAAATGCAAAGAGTAATGCATATGAAGACTGCATCAAGCAATGCATATTTTGATACTGGCAGAGGTAATGCTGCTAATACAGGATTAGCCCGTGCACACACAACAGAACCAATCACTTTGACTGCAGATCAAGTAAGAGCTATGTATGCATCAGGTGCAATTGATGAAACTACTCATGGAAATATGATGGGTACATTTGCTAAGAATGGATCTGTAAATGCTTACTCTGAATCAATAATGAATCTTCCAGCTGCAGCTAACAAGGGTTACATGTCTGGAAATGAATTAGCAGACTGGCTACAGGCAGAGGCAAGAAATCCAAATAGCGAAGTTTATAAAAATTTTGCAAATGTTGATGAGCCATTTAAACAGGGTATGATTACAGCAATTAGAAGTCATGGCTCTAAGTTGGTTGGGGATGCAGAACTCAATTCTGCAGTTCAATCTACTATTGATGATGAGTTTAATGGTGTATCTCAAGTTGTAAGAGATTCTGTAATTAAAGAAAGAAATACATTTAAGACTTATCAATATACAGATGCAAAGGGAACAAGATCTAGAACTGGTATGGGTGGCGGAGCTACTGAATACCCAGATCCATCTGGAATATCTTTGGGCGGTGCTGGATCTTATTATTCAAGACCTACTGCTTCCATAGAAGCGCAAAAGCAAGCTAATGCTTATGTTCAACAAATAGCAGAACAATCTGGTAAATCTTGGAGTGTTGGCGTAGCCAAGGGAATTAATGATTCTCAATCTATTATTAATGATGCAGAAGTTGAAAGCGTTAATGCCACATTAGAATCTGGAAGAGGTGCATCTGAAGCAGCCAGCCCATCTGGATTATTCAGAAGAATGCTGGGGCAACCAATTGGACAAGGCACTGCTGCTGGAATTACTGATACAATACCAGATGTTGAAGCTGCAGCAAAAGCAAGTGTAGAAGCTGCAAGTACTGCAACTCAAGAAGCTCTACAAATGGAGCTTCCATTTGCACAGCAAAGTATAAAAGAATTTAGTGCTCAACTATGGGTACCAGCAGAAGAAGAAGCTGTAGTCGCTGCTGAAGAAACTTCAGGCATATTTAGTAGAATGCTAGCATCAAAGATGGGTGCAGGCGGAGCTGGAATGGGACTTGCTATGGTAGCCCCAATGCTCACCAGCATGCTTCCAAAGGGTGGTGTATCTTCTGCTATAGGAAATGTTGCATCAATGTCTGGAATGGGAATGATGGCTGGTATGGCTTTCGGCCCAGAAGGTGCTCCAATAGGAGCTGCAATAGGTGCTGCAGCAGGAGCAGTAAAATCATTATTTGATATGATTTCTGCACGTTCCGCATCAGTTGCAGCAGAATGGAAAGCCAATACAACAAGTTCTGTGTCAGACCTTCAAATCTTCAAGAGTACTGCATTGAATACAGCAGTTCAAACTAAAAATCTCTCTTTACAAACAAGTAATCTTTCAACAAAGACAGTAACATTAAAGGGCAATATAGTTGATCTTGGAAACGGGATGTCAAGTGCAAGCACTCAAGTCCAAGCAATGGTTGCTGCAATCAAAAGTCTACCAAAGGGAGATCCCCTAGGAGATCTTGTAAAGGCTATATCAGACCCAAATTATAAAATAACTGGCGTTGTTGGCAACTTGAAGCAAAATGTTCAAAATGCTATATCAACAGGCGGACTAGATCCTTCACAAGCAAAAGCATATGTTTATTCAGCTTTGCAGGCAGCAGGCAGAACTACAGATTTTGAAACTGCATGGAAAGAAATTTCAAGATCTATTGGGTATAACGAAAAAACTGGCAAGGCAGATGCGTCAAAAGCAACAACATCATCTCTTAATGCTCTAGTTAATAGTCAAGATTTTGTTACAACTGGATTGGCTTATGGCGGAAGAGCTGGTTCAAAGATGTATCAATTAGATTATTCATCATTAACAGGAGCTGCTAAAGCATATGCAGATCAGCTAAATAATTTGTATGCAATTACATCAAATAGCTCTCTTGGTTTTAAAGATATGCAAGATAGAATTAATGCAGTTAAAGCAGCAAGTGGAGATACAAGTACAGCACTTGATTTACTTGAAAAGACTATCATTGGCACAGGAAGTAAAGATGATATAGCAAGATTAACTCAGGTTGAAGGATATATCAAAGGCATGGGGCCTAATGCTAAATTATCTGCATCAGAAATTATGAAGATGAATGCTGTTTTGCAGGTCATGACTCCAGATCAATTGCAGGCCTGGGCAAAGGCAAATGGTACCAAGCTAGGTTTAACAGCTGCATCTAAAATGGGTGAAATTATTGATGCTTATGCAAAAAGTGGAGATTTTCAGAAAGCTGTAGACGCAGCTAACAAAGCGATTATGGCTGGTCTCAATGGAGCAGGAGGCGGTGCTGGCGGTGGTGGCGGTGGTGACTCAACAACTTCTACTGGCCCAGATTATGCAAAGATATATGCTCCAGTTATTAAGCATTATACGGACCTAAAGAAATTGGTAGATGCTCAAGCAGCTGCTCAGCAAAAATATAATGATCAATTAAAGCTTACACAAGATTACCAAACTAAGCAAATGGATTATTTTAATCAGATGAAGCAAGCTACAATTAGTGGAGATTATCTTGCAGCTGCACAAGCTCAACAATCCGCACAGAATGCACAAGCAACATATGCTGGACAATTGAAGGCTGGAAAACAAACAGATCTTGCAACTAGTCTGTCTAATATTATTAGTGCTTTACAGGACGCATCATCTAACTCTGTTGCACTTAAAAATCTAAGCAAGTATACTGGTATGAATATTCCTACTACATTTAGCTCTAAATATGATGCATCACTTTTGGGAGGAATCTCAACGGCATCTTATGAAAAGCAAACGGCAGGTGTAAATTCTCAAGTTCAAGCAGCTGTTGCAGCAGCTAGCAAACTTGCAAGTGGAGATGCTTTCCAGGGAGTTCAAGTTTATCAAACTATTAATACAAGTAATTCTGTAATTACTCCAAAGGAATATGAAGCGGCTATCACAGCAGCAACTCAAAAGGGAATTCAAGAGGGTCTTGCTAAAGCTAAGGCTAAGGCAAACACTACTCACAATGTCAAAACAGCAACGGTAAAGGTAAAACACTAAATGACAGTATATGCTATACAGGCGGGAATACAAGTTTCTACTGATAATACTACATGGTATCCATTAACAGATCATAACCGTGATCCTATTCAAGTTGAAAATAGCCTAATTGAAGAATCTTCCCGTATGGCAAATGGTAAAATGCGTAAATATGTAATTGCCTCAAAGAGAACATTTACCGTAACTTGGAAAACATTGACATCTAGCACAAATGATACAGTTGATGGAAATTATTCATCAGCCTGGCTAAATGCTTTTTATTCACAAAATGTATTTAGTCCAATCTATATTAAGTTTGTACATTCAGCATCATCTACGCCTTCGGTTGGAGATACCTCATTTTTGAGTTCTAAATTCACATCAGAAACAACTCAAGTTTTCATTACTAAGTTTGATATAACTACATCAAAGAGAAATGAATTCAGAGACCTAGTTGATATGACCATAGAATTTACGGAGGTATAATGCTACTAAATACTGATAATACGTATAGAGACATTTTTCTAAATGCTAAATCCGTAAATATGCTACCAGTGATTTCTGCTGAGTGGAATCAAAACCTCTTTAATCCGCCATATCTTATGGTAACTGGAGATGGAACAAAGTTTACTCCAACTACAACAAGTACAATATCTTCAGTTACAGGTGCTGCTGCACATCCAGTCTTTACTACAAATTCATTTGCTACAACTACTGGAACATCAACGGCATCAGGATCTGTTTTATATACATGCACCACAAATGGCTCAAGTCCAACTTACAAGATAGTTACCTATATGATGACCAGTCAGGCATTACCAGTGCTTGTATCATCTTATGCAAAAGACAGCACAAATGTTTACACTGGGTCAACTCAAACAGAAATTAATAACTACGGTTGGACTAAAATAGAGACCTATATTGGCGGGGCTCCAACATCTGGAAACCTTACAACATTTTCATACAATATAGTGGCGACAACTTTAGACTCTTCAAGCGGAACTCCAACTATATACTTTACGGTTCCAGAAGTTTACGTTTGTTCTTATTTTGATTATCAATATCATACCCTGTGGGACCCATACAGCGTTGTAACTAATTTTAGACCAGGAGAATCATATGTAACCACTGGAGACTATAAATATTCTCTTCAAGCTGATTTTAGAAAGATTAGTTCTCCATTATTGAACGGTTATGCTGGGACTACATATTCTCCAGTAAGCTCTATTGTTCAGAACCCAAACCATATTTTAGCAACACAGTATGTACCACTTATTAAAAATGTGGTTCCAACAGATATCAATCCATATAAATATTTTGTTTCTGATACATCAAACACATCACTTACTGCTTTATACCAGACAGCAGTAAATACAAATAAGCTTGTATTTAAATTTAATACAATGGTTACAATCCCAACCGTTCAAATTAAAGTTAATGGAACTGCAATAACTGTTGATGGAACATCAAGCATCACTGTACCATCAAACGGAGTATTGGTAATCTACTGGAATGGTTCTCAGTGGACTCAGAAGAAGTGGGGAGATCCAACAGGAACACCAGTAACTACAATGCCATACCTAGACCAAACAACTGGAGCATTGTCACTATATACATCTTTAACTAAGTTAACAGTAACGCAGCTTTCAAAAACTATAAATTCTGCTTTTACTACATCAAATACAACATTCGCCTCAGATGCAAATAGAATGCATTTAATTGAAATGTCTCCAAGACTAGAAATTGATTTAAGTAATTTTGTAGAGGATGTAACGATAACCAAAGCCCTTGACAGCAAGAGCACAGTTATCCCGCTATCAACAATTAATCCTGATGACCTATTGACTACTTTGTCTGGAATTCCAGCATTTAATGGCTCTTCCGTTATACCAGTATTATCAAATCAAAGTAATAAATCAACAAGTATCCTGGCAAATATGTTGAGAAAAAATATTAAAATTTATTCAAGTTTTAATTTAATTTCATATACAACAACAACTACAACGACAGTTAACACTTATATTCCAGGCGGGATTTATTATGTTGACACCTGGGACGAAACAGATATTAAAGAAATTAAAGTTCAATGCTATGATATAACTAGATATCTACAAACAGTTCCTGTTGCGGATTATGTAGCAAACCTAAAGGGTGTACTAGATATTGTCAGCAATATACTTGATCTTACTGGATTTACAGATTATGATTATGATTCATTGTATAAAGTTTGCAACGATCCATTGATTCCAATGGAGTTATCTTACTTCTATTGCAACTCAAAAGACACCACTCTCGTAGCTGCGTTAAATTCAATATTCTTGGCGTACCAAATTGGTTGCTTTATTGATGAATACGGAGTCATGAGATTCTTAAGCTTATCTAATATCATTAATAATGCTAACTTAGTCAATCTTGGTATAAACCAATCTGTTATGTCTATAGATGATAACAACATTGTGATGGAGGGATATGGTGTTACAAACTCATCTAAAGTTGGTATGATATCAATAAGATATCAAAGTCCAAAGATCCTACAATCCCTAGCCCTTCAAAATGCCACAGATCCAGCTATTAAAAATACAGCTTCATTTATTTATACCACATCTAATGACGTAGTATGGCAACAAGGAAATACTGATTCTGTAGGATTTAACTATCTTGCTTCAAGCATGGCGGAAACAGATTCAAGCTTTCAGCTATACCAAAGAGATCTATTAAATCAATTCCACACATACTCTCTAAATAATAATGGATATTCCGTGATAGAAGATGAGATAGTTTCATTCGAGTATAAGCAATATCTTATTTCAAATTCAAGTGGATATGTTTATGCAAATGTTAAGAATGATATTGAATTGCAAGCAGAGATAAATAAATTTATTAAAAAATATCAGTCTTCGCTGACTACATCTGATGGAACAACTAAGGGTGACTACAATGTTACTATTGTACCTCAAAATAAAATCACAAATGTTCAAAGAGGTCTTTTTGGAACTACGCCAGTTGCACACAACATCATAACTTCTCTAGCATCAAAGAACCTTTCTTCTGGAGGATCTGGAACAGCAAGTATCTCTACAATAGGTGCGGGTAGCCCAAATCAAATTGAAGTTGTTGGAATGATACCAAGCGGTTCATCTAAAGTAACGCTGTATCCTACATCTGCTAGGGATATTGGATACAAAACATATTCTATTAAATTTGGTTTGAATACTCAAGATAGAAGTGCAGCTGGTCTGTTCTTTAATGCATCTGGTGGCAATGGATCTAGCGGGTATTTTGTTGAATTGGTTCAAGTAAATACTTATACTCCAGAAACAACTACTATGAGTAATAACTATAATTATTATATGATTATTTATAACTCATCTGGCGTGTTATATTGGGCAAACGTGACTGGTGAAGTCAATGCTGTATTAAATAATTTTGCAAAAGTTTTAGTTAAACAAACCAATAGTACTGGGGTGTATAGTTACACGGCATCTGTTGATGAGGCGTTCCACTTAAGAGTAAGCCATTACACAAGTGATGGAACTGACGGCGAGGCTGGAACAGCCTCTGTACCACAAGAAGTATTCTCAGTATTCTTGAACAATGTTGAGATAACTGGCTGGGAACAGCCAACTGCTAATTCAGTGGTGGGAATTCAGGGTTGGACAGCAATGAATATGAACACCGCCAGCCAAAGAAGACAACGCCCTTACATACCAACATCTAATTTTTCAACTGGAACATATTTTGGTGGGTATATGTCTAATTCACCACAGACTATTACAAATATTTCATATGTAACTCCAGTCACTGTAAGTGCAACCACTGGTTCAATTAGAGAGATATATGCTACAGTAAGACCATTACTTGACAAGAGTGTAAATTATTGGTATCAAACTAAAGAATTCTTAAATGGAATGATTCAGGGTCAGAACATATTTAAAAATTCTACAAGCTATATGATGCAAACAACACCATCAGTAACTGGAATTAATTCTTATGATATTCAATATACAACTCCAGCAGCTACATCAGTTGACATTCTCCCAGTAGAGTATAACTGGTACTACTACCCTGGAAATACTGCAACTGATCAACAATATTTACAACTTCAGGTTATGGATGAATATTCAGCTTCATACTCAAGTGTAATCAATACTGGTTTTAGAGGTAAATTTGCCATTGCTAACAACTCTCCACAAATGGTATATTTGACTAAGCAATCTGATGACCTAAATCAATTTACAGTTACATTAAACGTATGGACACATGACATTGTTGCCGTCTCGGATGTTTCCCTTTTGGAACGTGTAATAGACCCAGGAAACACTACTGAGGTAGCACAGGTTGACACACAATGGATTCAATCTGAAACTGCTGCAAATAGAATGATGGGGGTCATCTCAAATGCTATTGATGGATTCTCAAAAGACACCAGCCTCACAATATTTGGAAATCCTTTAATCCAGGTGGGGGATATAATAACCCTTACATACCACCTTGTAGGATTAAATGCTCAACAATATGTAGTACAATCGGTAAAGCATTCCTTCCAGAATGGCCTTCAAACTGACCTAGTGCTAAATATGGTGGGCAACGGAACATCCTATTAAAATACAATAATGGTATAATTATCTATAGCTGCATAAATAAGGAGAAAAATGGGATATATTAAGATATCGGATCCAAATATTATAGATTTGGCTGCATGGCACCAGGTTATCAATGTTGTAAATCAACATTCAGATAGCCTAAATTCATTGACAAATAATTTTGGACTCGCTAATGCTACCCCAAGCTTCTCTGGAGAAAACACATCAGTCGTGTATGACTTGTCATCACAGCAAATTGTATATGGTAGAGCAAAGGCCTACTATACAAGTGGAGGATCAACTAATACACCAAACACTATCGGTGGTGGCGGAGCCACTACAGCAGCTTCAATTCAATATTTTTATAACAGCGTAACATTTGCTAATAGTAGCAATTCAATCCCATCATTTACAACTACACCATTTATATTTGCAACACTGCACACTGGAGACACTTCTGGTGCAGTTTCTACATCAAACTCTGATGCCATAGTTACTATTTATAATCCTACTCAAACAGGATTTAACTACAGAATTGTTAGAGCAGCAGCCTATACAATAGGACTTGCAGCAACAACATCTACAAATAAGAACACTGCAAATATAAGTGGAGCGATTTATATCAACTGGGTAGCAATAGGCCCAAGAGGATAAATTAGGGGGTAGTTAATGATAGATGGTGGTCAAGAAGCCATATACATCTCTTCAAATAGGGTCGCAAAGCGACAGACTATTCCTATTGACTCTTCTGATTTAAGATTAAGAAAAAATAAAAAGGGTATAACAAGAGCTAGAATTGGTGCAGACATTGAAGTCATTGGAAGCACAACTAACGCATTGGCATTTGGTCCAGGCGGATTGGCTGTTACGGCTGGTGGAACTATTCCAGATCAAGGTTCTACAACGCCAGCTCCAACAGATACATTTATTCCACCATGGGATTTTTTCACAGATCCAAATTCACCATCTGGAATTCCTAAGTTTGTCAACCTTGGAAGTGTAGAGAATATCGTCTTTACTTGGGGAACATATTCAGGTGGAACATTTACCCCAGGTTCTGGTGACGATTTAAAATTTGAATTTGATTTTGATTTCAGTGCTGGATATAATTCGACTGCAACAAATGCTGCAGTTCATGCTACATCAAGTTCTACAACAGGCAGTGTTGTTGGGTATAGCCCCCAGGGAGTATTCCCCTTAGTAACAGGCACTGGTGTTGTTCACCAAACATTTTATTTTACAAAAGCAATTAATACCCAGACAATGGGATTCTTTTGTACATCATTCACAAGCTTTTGTGTTTATGTAACAGATAATACGAATGTGAATCTAGGCACAGAATTATGTGCGGTGCCACCAGGGTATACCATTGATCTATTGCCACCAACATTTTCATTAAATCCAATTCCTGGAGGTTATTCTGTCACCTGGAATATAAATACAAAAAGTGGTGCAACAGTATCAAATCAGCTCACAGCAATTGATATCTGGGAAGAAGAATCAAATACTCTTCCAACAGATCCAAATACAAATTTGACGGGATGGAATAGAGTTTATTTGGGTACAGTAAGCCCAATATCAATTATAGTTACCGATACCGCAAAGAGATATGTAAACGCAAGACTGTCTTCAACATCAGGAGTATATACTGATTTTGCAACACCATCTCAGCCAATTGTTCCAGGAACAGTAACAAACGTAAACGTAACCCCACCAAGCAACCTATCAACTGCTACTGCAGTTTGGTCGGGAGATTCCATTGTAGTTTCTTATGCCCCTCCACTTGAAACTGTTAATATAACTAATGCTGTAACATCTTCTGATCCATCAGGTAAAACTAGAATTACGTATACCACAGATCAAACAGCACTTGATTTTGTTGTTGGAGAAGGTGTAATAGTTTCAGGAATAACGCCATCAGGTCTAAATGCACAAGCATTAATTGATACTGTAAGTGCAACACAATTTTCAGTATTGGTAGCTTCAGCAACTGGAACATATTCAACTGGTGGAACAGCTCAGTCAACAAAAAATGCGGGAAAGAAATTTACAGTAGTTTTAGCTGAAACTGTAACTGGAAATAATCATACAGGATCATTTAATTTATTCCCAACATATTTAAATACTTCAACAAATACTGTTACATTTTCTCAAACAGGAACAGTTTCATCTGCAGACTTATATTCTCAATTTGGAGCATATTATTCTTCATTTAGCGGTGTAGTTTATAGCGTTGACGCACAGGGAAATCAGAGCAGTGGAAAGAGTTTCACCTTAGCAACAAGAGGCAATCCTTTATCTGGAACTACTCCAAGCCCAACTGTTACCAATATTTCTGACGGATATCAAATTAACCTTGCTGGTGTACCAGTATCAGTTGACCACATTGAAGTTTATGAGTTTTTTATAAATCCAAGTTCTTTGCCAACAAGCCTACCAGATTACATAAATGCAACATATGTTTCTGGCGGAGCAGCGGGCACAAATACAGTTACACTAAGTACATTTGTTGATCCATCTGGAGCATCTGTAGTTCCAACAGCATGTATTGGATATGCTTTTACTGGAACAAATGTGCCAGTAAATACATTTGTTTCTAATATTACTACATCAGGAGCTAACTATGTGCTAACACTATCAACATATAATACCTCTGGAACTTTAGTTGCATCAAACTTTTTAACAGGCGGAGCTTCTGGTTCGTACATAATGAATGGCCTTGTGGCATCTGGTACATCTCCATTGGTAGTATTGTCAACAAACTTTGTTGCAAGATGGATCGTAACTTATTATTATGATAAGTTTGGCAATAGATCTCTTCCTTCTGCAGCTACTCCAGTACAACCTCAAAACCCAACGACATCTCAAATTTCTAGTGCAATATCTGTTACTTCAACAGGTTCTATTTATCTAGGATCAAGTAACACTTCTGTTCCCAATATTATCTTGGGTACAAATGGCGGAAACGCAGGATTATTTATTTGGGGTAATGGAGATGGAGCAACAACTGCATCTACACCATCAACACAAATTTTAGGTAATACCACAAGTGGTGGACCAACATTTATAACAAAAAATGCAAATATTGCAGACTGGGTTATTAGCCCTAATAAAATTGAAAATACTTTAAATGGATTAAGTGGCAATACATATACTGGATTATCTGGAACTGGTACATATGCATTTTGGGCTGGAGCAAGTGCTACAAGTTCAACTGGCCCTACTGCAGACAGTCAAGCATTATTCTGGGTTAAAAAAGATGGTACTGTAAAGTCAAATCAGATAAGTATATCTGGTTCAAGTAGCCTTGATATTGGTTCTGCTGCCCCAATTGTAGCAACTACATATGGATCAGTTATTGCATCTGGCTCTACAACTATAACTTTATCTGCAGCCAATGCTAATATAATTAATGGAATGTATGTTGTATATGCTGGTATTCCTGGCGGGACAACAATAACAAGTGGTGGCGGAACAGCAACATTAACAATATCAAATCCTACATTTGCTGCAATTCCTGCGGGAACTTCAATAACATTTGTATCTGCTACATCAGGAGCACATATACTCACAGATGGCTCTGTGTATGCCTCTAATGCATATATTAGAGGTCAGGTAAATGCTACATCAGGTTCATTTACAGGTAATTTGCAAATTGGTTCTGGTGGTTCAATATATTCTGGTACATTGACTACTGGCGGAGCTTTAAGTGGTGCGGGATTCATATTAAACTCAACAGCACTTTTATTTAATAGTGCTATTGGTACTGTAACATCTATAAGTGGATCAACTGGACAATTGACAACTACATCTGCAAGTATTGGTGGATGGTCAGTAAATTCAACTCAAATTTCTAAAACTTCCACAGGTGGAGGTGTGTACCTAGACTCTGGGACAATCTATGGAACATATACGACTCCAACATCACAATATGTATTGTCTGGAGATGGAAACTATTCTTCTGGGCATCTTGTGCCACCAACAACATTGAATTCTACAAATGCTAAAACAACACCACTTTTATGGTCAGGTAACGTAACCCAGCAAAATATAAGTGCAACTGGAATTACTACATATGCAAACTTCTACGTAACTGCAGATGGAACAATGAATGCTAAAAATGCAGTAATAAATGGTGGAACAATTAAATCGGTAGGCACATTAGGAACTGTAACCCTTGATGGTGTTCATGATCTTATAACTTTGAAATCAGCAAGCGGTAGCAGAACAGCATATATATTCCCAAGAGCAGTTACAAGCGGAACTACAACAACAGATACTGGTTTTTATTTAACTGTTGATAGTGGTGGAATAGTTCCATTAAATTCAGACTATACGGTAAACTTATCCTCTACTAGCGGAATTAATGCAATCCCATTCCTAGGTATTGGTCCAACGATAAATGCTTATGGGACTGTCATGGATGGAATTGGTCTTTATGCTAAGAATTCGTGGCTTAACGTTACAACATCAAATGGAATTGGCCTGTGGACTGGAGATGGTACTAACCTAAAGACAGGTATGGTTTTAAATAATCATATCATTGCTCTAGGTTATAATGGCGGAACTGCTGCAATTAACCCATCTTCATATTTAACTGGAACGTCAAATACTACAATTCCAGCATCTGCTCCTATTAATACTATCCAAGCAGATGCAAGCAAAATTCTTATAACTGCTGCAAATGGAGCTACGCCAGTACAGCTACAAGTTGTTGGTACAGGTGAAAGCAATGGAACATTTACTACCACTGCAGGAATCCATATGCTGGCAGGTGCTTCTCGTGGAGATTTTACTACAACTGGTATAAGTTTATATTCAGGTTCATCTACTACAAATGGAATTATAACTTTGAGTAGCACTGGTGTTGTATTGCAATCAGGACCTCAGAGATCTGCAGGTGGTGATCAAGGAACCGTAATTGGTTATACAGCTCCAGCAAACATATCTTTGTCTAATACCGAAAACACTGTTGTTATAACAGGTATAAAAAGTTTAGTGGGATATTCATATAGTATGGCAACCCCATCTTCCCCTGCACCTGTGTCTGTATTGACTGGAAGCAATGGAGCGGGACCAACAAACTACATGAGTGTGCCCCCACTTGGATCATATCCAAGACAAAGAATGGTTATAGAAGACCCAGGAACTGGTCAATTAGTACTAGGATTAGCTATTTATTATAGCGATAACTCTGCAGGTGGAGCTGCAGCACCTTCATCTGGCAGTTCAAACGGTGCAACTGGAGATTTGTGGGTAGTATACTAAAATGGGTTTGTTCATCAATAAAGGTACCAACACAGTATCAAATTGGGTTCCAGTAAAAAAAGTATTTGTTAATAAAGGAACTAACACTGTTTCAAATTGGGTTCAAGTTAAAAAAATATTTATTAATAAGGGAACCAATTTAATTTCAGCATGGACTCAGTTTTGGCCAAAACTTGGACCACATACAGATTTGCCACCAGCTATAACATCAGACTCAGCTGGTACAACTTTTCCAACTTATGTATATGTGGGAACAATGCCAACTCCATCAGCAGTAGCAAATGGCACGACAAATAAATATACAGCTCATACGCTGTACCTACAACCTGGAATATGGAACCCAAACGGATATAGTCCAAACGGAATATCATATTCAGTAGATGGTTATACTACTTTGGCGGGAACTTCAGGATCAATTAATTTTACTTCTGGAACATTAACTTTAACATCATCATCAGCAATACCTGGAGATTACACTGCTGCAACTACATCAATGGGACTGATAGGGTCATATGATGGAAGATACCCAGTATTAACAGTTACTGTAAGTACTACATCTAGCGGAGTTAATGGTATTGATACAAGCGATAGTTATAATAATGGAAGAATTGCCGTTATTAAAAATACCCCAACATTAATAACTTCTACCTTGTCTTCCTCCACTGGATCTCCAGCAAATGCTGGGTCAATATTGTCTTATAGTTCAACTTGGCAGTCTGCAGATGGATACATTCCAGACCCCACAAGAACATTCATGGCTTGGTATGGATCAAATGTTGGTACTTATACTACATTGGCACAACTTCAAGCATCTGCAACAGCATTGGGCGGGTCTTTGGCAAGTGTCAGCGGTGCCTATAATCATACAATTACTACAACAGAAGCAAACTCATACACATATATCTATGGAGTGGAGTCTGCTTATAGTGGATATACAGATTATTTTGGATACACTAGCGGAATTAGTAATGTTAAAGTAATGTCAGTTACTAAGCCACTTCAACCACCTAATACGCCAACATTCAATTCAAAATCTTCTACTGTAAATGGTGTCACTATAGTATTTAACCAATCTGTTGTTGATTCTACTCATGATGCACCGAGTGTGTATTATTGGGCAGTTTCTCCAAGTGGACCATGGACATCAATACCTGCAACATCTGCCAGTACCTATTCATTCACCTATAATACTTTGGCTAGTGCAACTCCAGCCACGTACACCTTTTATATATATGCAAGCAACTATGTGAGTGCATCAAGTGGAGGATCATCTGGACAATTGACTACAACAGGTACTCCTACAGCTGTACTTCCCCCAAGTTCTTTTACAATATCTTCTGTAACAAAAGGCTTGCCATTACAATTGGCCCCATATACAAGAAACTTGCAAATTACATGGAATAGAGCAACGCAATCACAAGGAGCAGCATTTGGCTATGGATATCAAGTGGAGGGAAGCTCTGATAACGTTTCGTGGGCTATGCTACAGACTTACGCTGCCAGCCCGTATATAGCTGATACTGGAGCAGGAACTTATACAACAACCTATACTGCACTTCAGTATACTTTTTACAGGGTATCAGTATTTGCATCTGTGGACGGAACAACTCCCCCTTCTGCTGGGTCTACTGCTGCTTCTAATAATCCATTTCAAGTAACAGGAACTGCACCAAGTGTGCCTTCAATTACAAGTGTTTCACCATCATACTTTACGGCAGCCCTATCTTGGCTTGCAGGTGGATCCAGCGGAAGCAATTCTATATCTGGTATACAATATTCAACTGACGGTGGTTCAACTTGGTCTGCAACTACAGTTTCTAATCCAGCAACAATTTCAAATTTAAGCCCAAATACACTTTATGCATTTTACATAAGAGAAGTAAATGGTGATCAATTAGTTTCTGGAATATCTTCTCCATATAATGCGTACACTCTACCTTTAGCAGCACCATCAACCCAGCTAGTAGCTGGATCAAGTAACGGATCTGGGCATGGACAATTAGTTGGCTCATATTCATTGCCATCAGGATACACATCTTATTATCCAAATGTGTCTTTATATTATGAAATTTGGAGAACTGGAACTCCAGCATCAGGTCACAGTGGTGTAAATGGATGGGGAAATCCAGGAACCTATGTACTATATTCAAGTGGTACTATACCAGCTGTAAGTTCTGGTGTTGCGGTTGAGTTGTATGTTCCATCTCCAAATGGATACTACTTTATGCTTGCAGAAACTTTATATAATGGTGTCTTGCAAGGTGCAACATATTCCAATAATGGAGCGGGAAACACTTCAACAGGTGTAGTTGCTGACTGGATTTATGGATCTGGAACAGCAATTGGATTGACTCTATCTCCATCAATTAATGCTGGAACTATTACAAGTTCAGGATTTAGTGGAACTGTTTCATGGTCAAACACTGATTTGACATCATATACAGTATCGCTAAGTACAACTTTTGGTGCAATCAGTCCTACATCATTTACTGCAACTGCACAAACCTCAGCCAGCACACCATTTACAGTCTCTGGTGCTCCTTCAAGCACACTTGTGACTGTCACTGCATCTTCTGGCGGAGTCAGTGGTTCTGCAAGTGCAACAACATCAGGCTCAGTAACCCCACCACCTGTAACCCCACCACCTGTAACCCCACCACCTGTAACCCCACCACCTGTTACGCCACCACCAAAATTGCCACCAAACCTCCCAGTTACACCGCCTCCACCTGTGGTTCCACCAGTATTACCACCACCAGTCGCTCCGCCTCCAAAATTGCCACCAAACATCCCAGTTACTCCACCTACTGTACCAGCACTTCCTACAGTACCAGCAGTACCAACTGCTATACCTCAGCAGAAGTCTACGGATTGGTGGAAGGAGCAAAATTGATAGCATTGGGGCGGGAGTCCCAATGCTGTTAATATTAATTATGTTATACTATGAAAGGAGGAAACAATGGAACTAACTAATGATGAAAAAATAACTATTATTGAACAACATTTAAGAAGCATGTTATTTAGTCAATATAATCTTAATTTGCAGCTGTCTGAGCTACGAGCTGTAAGCACTCCAAATCAAGAAACAATAGATGCTGTTACCAAGCAGATGTCAGACGTTCAGGCACAAATTGACTATTTGAATGCGGAAGCTGCAAAGCTACAACCAACAACAACTAACTAAAGGATATAAATGGATCAAAATCAAAAAGCAGAATTAATTATTTCTGCCCTACAACAACGTATTGGCGAAATGGCAGCAGCCTACGAACTAGAGAAAGCTTTATTAAGAGCTGAATATACTCAAGTTTCAAATGAACTTACCGCTTTGAGAGAAGAAGTTGCAAAAGCTGAGTATTCACAGGAAGTGCTGGATTCAATAAAGAATGTCTAATGATTTAAAATGGATGATATCGTCAGATCAGCAATTTCCCTATGCTGACCCCAAAGCCATAGAGCTTTGGTTTAAAGTCATGTCTTGGTTTAAACCAAATGTGGTAGATTATGCGGGAGATACGGATGATCAAGCTTGTTATAGTAAATATACTGATGATCGTCCGTCTGAATTTTTAAAAATGCATAAAGACTCTAATGGAGATGCCATTATTCCATTGATTCAACATGAAGCAAAAGAAGCTCGTGACTTTTATGCAAAGACAAGAAAGGTAGCTGGCAAAGATGCACAGCTATTCACAGCTTTAGGTAATCATGATATAAGAATCTTTGATTATCTAGAAAAGAAGATCCCAGATTATATAGATGCGGTAACTCCAGAAACAATGTGGGGCCTGGATTCTTTGGGATACGAATATATATATTATAGCGATTTGCCAAAACATCGTTTTGGCGATATTCACATTCATCACGGCAATGCTATATCTCAAAATGCTGGTGAGTCTGTGCGTAAAGACGTAGAAAATTGGGGGATATCTCTTATCCGAGGACACTCACACAGAGCGGGAACTTTCTATCAAACATGGGAGTTACGTAATGGTGGGAGAGGAGAGACCTTGAGAGGCTACGAACTTGGTCACATGAGTGATGAAAAAAGTACAGGTATGGGCTACACCAATGTTCACAATTGGCAAAAAGCTTTTGCAGTAGCACATATCGAAAACGGAGTATACCCTCATATTCAAATTATTGAGATTACTCCAGATTATACTTGCTACGTAGATGGCAAGAAATTTAGTGTCTAAAGGAGACAAAAATAAAAATGCGTATTACAAATTCTGAAAAGGCCTTGGTAGAACATTATTTCTATGCAACGGCTACCGCTGCAGTAATTCTTTGGCAGCGTGGTGGAGCAGCTAATCATAACCTAAAGCATGTTGCGTTTGCAGCAATCTATGGTGTTATTGGCCCTGTACTTGCCCGTGTTAATCCAAAGAGTATTGTGTCTAAGCTTGCTAAGCAAGAGCATCTTGATGCAGCTACAACGGCTGCACTTACAGCTGTAGCTACTACTGCACAGTCTGATGTTGAAAAAACACTTGCAAAAGCAGCGAAGTAGGTTGTAGGCAAATCAAACAATGATGACCTGCAAAAAGTGTCAAGGCAGGGTTTTCATAGATAGAGTCTTTTCTCAAAAATTAAGAATTGAATTATTCTGTATGATGTGCGGGAAAAGGTGGATTATCAAGAAAGATGGAAACACATTAGGGCTATGGCTAGAGGAAATAGAAAAGGCACTAAACAGAGAATATTGTATTTTTACCTAAACGGTGAATTACATAAATCACTTCATATCACTAGATCTGAAGACCTAATGATTGCTTGGAACTATCCAATGGGTAAGCGTGTTGCGTATAATTTATCAGATGTGCGTAAAAATAAACAACACGCTTATACCATTTCTTATGTTGCCAAGATGCTAAATAGACATATTGATACAATTAAAAGACATTTAAAAGCGGGAGATTTTACAACCCCGCAAAGATCTTATTCCCTAAAGGATCATTCTAGGGAGGGTAGATATTATTTTTCTGATGATAATATTAGAGAAATACGAGATTTTTTCAAAACAGTACACATAGGTAGACCTAGAAAAGATGGTATGGTAAACTCTACTAGTATACCAAGCAGAGCCGAATTAGAAGCCTTATTAAGAAATGAGAAAGTATTATATGCTAAACAAGATGACGGAACATTTATTCCAGTTTGGAAACAGCCAGAATGGTAGATAATAAATTAAATAAAGAAGCTAAGCATGCCTTGGAAATGTCTTTAACTGTTTTAGAACACGCCATGGAATTGGCTTTACAAAAAGAAGACCTAGATGCTATAATTGCTATCTCAGACAGACTGATGATGCTATATCAACATCTTGCTGATAAGAATATTAAAAAGTTTAAGACTGGATTTGGACTCACAAATCCTGCTACAACGAAGGAAGAGGAATATGACGAATCAGACTAACGTCAAGGTAGAACTTCAGTACACCAGAAATTTGGGCAACTTTGAGAATATCAAGGTTTCTATAGGTGTTGAAGACTTTGTTCGTTCTGGAGAAAATACTGGTCAAGCAACTGATCGTGTATATAAATTCGTTGAAGATAAGCTTATTGAAAAAATGCAAGAAATTGAAAAAGATCTACAAAAGGGTAAATAATGGGTAAAGAAGAAAATCAACAAGCCTATATACTTATTGGGGTTTATCAACAGCTGTGGAAAAGTAAATATGGAAAAGTTGTTGTAGTAAACAGATATAAGAGAAAATGGGATTTACTTGACGTAGTAGAAACAATCGGGTATGATAGAGCAAGAGAGGTAATGGAATATTACTTTACTTGTAATAAGCCAGGACACCCATTGGAATGGTTTTTATCTAATTTTGATAAATTAGACACCTCTATGAAGAAGATACAAGAAGACAAGGTTAAGAGAACTCTTGTCAGAGCCAAAACAAAGCAACTAGTAGAAGAGGAAGATATTGAATACGGAAGCAGCAGTGATAACGGCGGTCTGCAAGAATAAAGATATTGCAACTGTACTTGCAGAAAATGTTGATGATGTTTTTGTATTGCACCGTGATGTATGGGAAAGCTTAAAGAGCTATTATTATAAATTCAGATCTGTCCCAGACATTTCAGTAATAACAGAGAGACACAAAGATTTTGAGCCAGAGTCTGTAAAAGGCGAGACTGGCTACTATTTAGATGAATTAAAGAATGAATTTTTGGGCGGTAAGATTAGAGAGCTTCTTCTTACTAGCGGTTCAAATCTAAAGACAAATGCAGCGGTAAGAGTTTTGCAAGGTATGCAAAATGAGCTTTCTTCGCTTTCAAGAATTGCCAATGTGGTACGAGATGTTGACCTGACAGACTACGCACTTGCAGAGAAGCACCTAGAGGCTGTAAAGAACAGATCTTTGGCTATGGGTGGAAGTCCAGGAATTATGACTGGGTTCAAGGCTATTGACCTAGCATACCCTACAGGAATGGCCCCAGGACATCTTATGGTGATGATTGGCTGGCCAGGTAGAGGTAAGACATGGTTCTCCTCTTATCTAGCCTGTAAAGCCTGGGAACAGGGTTTTAAGCCTATGATTGTATCCCTTGAAATGACTCCTGAGAATATGCGTGACCGTATTTATACCATGATGGGATCGGGATTATTTAAGGCATCTGATTTTGCTAAGGGTAATATTAACGTTGATGATTTTAGAACATGGGCGGGGAATAAGTTTGATAATAAGCAGTCATTTGTACTAGTCTCCAATGAGGGTGCAGGCAATGTAACCCCTACAACAGTACAGGCTAAAATTGATCAACATAAGCCTGACATTGTTATCCTTGACTATCACCAGTTGTTTACAGATTCAAATAACTCAAAGAATCCAACTGAGCGTAATATGAATATTTCTCGTGAGTTTAAGAATCTTGCTGTAAGAAATAATATTCCTATTATTGATATTACTGCTGCAACGATGGATGATGCCTCATCTCAAGATGAACCACCATTGCTATCACAAGTTGCATGGTCAAAGGCAATCGAATATGATGCTGATATATCAATTGCTGTTCATAAGACAGCAGATACAAATGTAATGGAGATTGTAAGTCGCAAAAATCGTCATGGTACAGATTTTGATTTCTATCTAGACTGGGATTTGAATCGTGGTATCATCAAAGAGTTGTATGAGCCACCTGCATAAAATTTAGGTGCTAACACTCATGCATGATATAATTTCTACGTATAACTAAATACGGAGACATTATGCTTAAGAAAACTATACATCAGTTTATGACTGCGGGTCAGATTAAAAGCGACAAGGATATAAGTCGCTTAAGAGAAATGCATGAGCGTCTTTTAGTACAAGATATGCAAGCCAGAGGATATGTTCCAGTTTTAGATATGGAAACTCAGTGGCAAATTAGTTATCAAGAAAAGAAAGACGCTTATGGGTTTACGCTAATTATGTTTGGTGTATACTTAGGTAAGAAGCAGGCTCTAGAGTACATAGGGTTCTCTGGACAACAGTTTATAAAAAGGTAAATCAATGATACTTGAAACTTATAACCAACCGCAATTGCGGGAGGTTCTTCAGACTATTGGTGTGAAGATTGTTTCTGAAACATCTACAGATTTTTTATGCCTTTGCCCATTCCATTCAAACAGAAGATCTCCGTCATTTGCAGTCAGCTATTCCAAAGGCCTTTATATTTGTTATAACCCATCTTGTGATGCAAAGGGAAACCTAAGAGACCTTATTGAAAAGGTGGGTCAGGTAAATGGTTTAGAGGCTAACAAGATGATACTTTCTATTGAAAGAAGTAGAATTGAGCATTTTGATGAAGAGCTTATTAAGCTTATGGACGAAGAAGTTGAATTTGAAGAGTTTCCAGAAGAAACACTTATAAAACTATATAATGATTTACTTAAAAGTCAAGAAGCAAAAGACTATTTTGAATCAAGAGGGATTGACCTAGGATCAATTGCACACTTTTCTTTAGGGTATTCAGAAAACTTGGGCATGGTTACTGTGCCAGTCCATAGTCCCACTGGCTTGCCAGTCGGGCTTGTTGGAAGATCAATAGAAGGAAAACGTTTTAAGAATAGCACTAACTTGCCACGTCAAAAAACAATGTTTAATCTGCATAGAGCAAAAAAAATGGGCGGTAAAATTATTGTTGTTGAATCTTGTTTTGATGCGATTAGAATTCATCAAGCTGGTTTTCCAAATGTAGTGGCAACACTAGGCGGTAGCATATCAAAGACTAACCTAGCTAATTTAAGCAAATATGCATCTTCTATAATTATAGCAACAGACAATGACGAGGCTGGTAGAAAACTAGGAAGCCAAATAGCAAATGCTCTAAAGAACAAAGATGTTTCTTGGGCAGTGTATGATGATTCTGTAATATATCCACATAATGCAAAAGATATGGGTGATTTGACAGAAGAAGAAATAAAAAGATGTATAAAGAATGCGGAATCGCATTTTGAATATATTAATAGATGATATAATAGGATAACAAAGGGCACAAGTATCGCCCTCTATACTAAGGAGAATATATATGGGTATCGTAACAGGTTTAAATGCAATTAATAAGGCAATTGAACAACCAAACTACACAAATGACGGTCCAAAGGGCCGTTGGCTTAAGGTAAATGACGGACAGAGTTTGAAGATCCGTTTTCTTCAGGAGATTGATCCTGACTCACCAAACTACAACAACGAAGCTGATCTAGGCATCGTTGCAATTGAACATCAAAATCCAAAAGACTACAAGCGTAAGGCTGTCTGCACAATTGAAGATGAAGGTCAATGCTATGGATGCGAAGAATATCGTCGTGATCCAAAGTCAGGCTGGAAGTCTAAGCCACGTTTCTACATTAACGTACTAGTTAATGATGGAAAGGAAGAGCCATATGTGGCAATCATGTCACAGGGTATTGGCCCTAAGAGTGCCACTGCAGAAATCAGCCAGTATGCAGCAGAGACTGCAAGCATCACCAATCTTGATTGGAAGATTAAGCGTACAGGAACAGAGAAGGATACTAACTATAGCATAATTCCACTTCCAACTGCTGGTGCAACAGTACTTGACCTATCAAAGTATGAGTTGTATGATTTGAAGAATGTTGCAGTTCGCAACGTTCCATATTCAGATCAAGAGAACTTTTACAAGGGTATCGTCTCTGAGGAAGCAGTAGAGTCATCTACATCTTCTTCTGTTGAGTGGTAATATAATTTAAGGGCGGGTATTGGTGAATTTTACACATCTACATGTGCATAGTCATTATTCTTTGATGGACGGGCTATGCTCTCCACATGAACTATTGACTGCAGCTAAAAATGCTGGACAGACCTCTATGGCTATAACAGATCATGGAACTCTGGCATCTCATAGAGATATGCAGATTGCAGCAAAAGAGCTGGGAATGAAACCAATACTCGGTCTTGAAGCATACATTTCTTCTACAGATCGTTTTGACAAGCGTGATATTAAAGAGCGTGATGATAATACTCAGGTATTCAATCACATTATTCTACTTGCTAAAAACCAAAATGGTTTGAAGAATTTACAAAAGCTTTCCCAATTGGCATGGACAGAAGGATATTATCGCAAGCCTAGAATTGATTTAGAGATTCTTGATGAATATGGCGACGATATTATTGTTTTATCTGGATGCTTAAATGGTCTTATTTGCAAGGCTATTGAACGTGGAGATATGGATAAGGCAGTTGAATATGCCAACTGGTTTGCTAACCGTTTCGGAGATGACTTCTATTTAGAGGTTCAATCACACAATCCAAAAGAAATTAACGGTGCTTTGTTGGCCATTGGAGATACTCTCGGTATTAAATTGGTCGCAACGGGTGACTGTCACTATGCAACAAAAGAGCAGAAGGCACTAGAAGAAGCACTTTTGATTCTATCAACTAAGCCTAATTTGGCTGACGGTGTTGACTATGAGTCTGGCAAGAAGTTCAAGGATATCTTTGAGCGATTTAACCACTTGTATCCAAACCGCCCAATCTCTTTTGAAAGCATCAATGTTTACATTCAAAATATTGATGAGCTTAAGTCTGACTTTGGCAGTGAATGGCCAGATGACATCTATACTAATTCACAGGCAATTGCAGACAAAATTGAAGATTATGAATTTTATGAAAATTTACAGTTGCTTCCAAAGCCTAAGTCTGATCCGCATAAGCAACTGGTCAAGATGTGCAATGATTCCTTAAAAGAAAAAGGTTTAGAAGATGAGAAGTACAAAGAGAGGCTTGAAGAAGAGCTTTCCGTCATTCATGACAAAGAGTTTAGTAGCTATTTTCTTGTTGTGGGCGATATGGTTCGCTGGGCGAAAGACAATGAAATCCTTGTTGGACCAGGACGTGGATCTGCAGCAGGATCTCTAGTCTGTTATTTATTGGGTATTACAGAAGTAGACCCAATTAAATATGACTTGCTGTTCTTCAGATTTATTAATCCAGAGCGTAATGACTTTCCAGATATTGATACAGACTTTATGGATCGTCGCCGTGGCGAGGTTAAAGATTATCTACGTAAGAAGTTTAAAAATGTTGCATCAATTTCCACTTATCAGTATTTTAAGGATAAGGGCGTAGTTAGAGATGCAGCGAGAGTTTTTGATGTCCCATTGGGAGAAGTTAATAAGGCTTTGAAGGGCATTGAGACTTTTGAAGAGTTTGAGACAAATCCAAACTCTGCATGGTTCCGTGACAAGTATCCAGAAGTAATCAAGTTTGGTTCTGATTTGCGTGGAAGAATCCGTTCAGTTGGAATGCATGCTGCTGGTGTTGTGGTGGCGAATGAAGATATTTCTAAGTATGCCCCTATTGAAACACGTAAGGATGCTACTGATGAGGTTTCTGGACGAGTTCCAGTTGTTGCATATGACATGGATCAAGCAGCAGATATCGGATTGATTAAGTTTGACGTACTTGGCCTTAAGACATTATCTGTTATTAAAGATACTGTTGATATTATCAAGGTAAGACATAAGAAGACAATTGATCTTAATGCGTTGCCATTGGACGATAAGAATATCTTTTATGACCTATCAAATGGTTTTACTAAGGGTGTATTCCAGGCAGAAGCGACTCCCTATACCAATCTTTTGATTAAGATGGGTGTAGATAATTTTGAGGATATGGTAGCATCAAATGCTCTAGTCCGTCCAGGTGCTATGAACACTGTAGGTGCAGAGTATCTTGGTCGCAAGCGTGGAGAAAAGATGGTAACTTATGTCCATCCTATCATGAAGCCATTTACTGAAAGAACTTATGGAGTTATTATCTATCAGGAACAGGTTATGCAAGCCTGCGTACACTTAGGTGGTATGTCTTGGTCTGAAGCTGATAAGGTTAGAAAGATTATTGGAAAGAAGAAAGATGCAAGAGAGTTTGACACATTCCGTGACAAGTTCGTTAGCGGAGCACAAAATTACATCTCAAAGGAAGATGCTGAGCACTTGTGGCATGATTTTGAGGCGCATGCTGGGTATTCTTTTAACCGTTCCCACGCTGTTGCTTACAGCATGCTCGGTTATTGGACTGCTTGGCTTAAGCATTATTATCCGCTTGAATTCGTATTTGCTCTTCTCAAAAACGAAGGCGACAAGGATGCGAGAACAGAATATCTACTTGAAGCTAAAAGACTCGGGATTAAAATCCTACTCCCTCACGTCAATGAATCAGACCTTGATTTCAGTATCCAAGGTAACTCCATTAGATTTGGTCTTGCGAATGTTAAATTTATTTCAGAAAATATTGGAAAGAAGCTCATCGCTTCTAGACCATATAATTCATTTGCTCACCTACAAGAAATTGCGGGGACGAAAAAGTCAGGGATCAACTCAAGAGCTATAGCATCACTTAATCTTATTGGTGGGGCAACATTTGACGATAATCCAAGAACTGGAAATGAATCTCAGAACTATTATGAATATCTAAATATTCCTAAATTTGATACTCGTGGCATAACGCCATACATCAAATCTCAGATTACACCATTGCAAGATTTTCTTGAAGAGGGTTGTTACATTCTTATGGCTATGGTTAAACAAATTAAGAAGGGCAAGGGATGGTCTCGTGTTGAGTTGGTAGATGATACTGGTTCCATTGGTATCTTCCATCAAGAAAATACACAAATTGAGACTGGTAACATGTACTTCTTCCTTGTAGGCGACAATAGAATTCATAGATATGTTACAATAGAAGATGTAATTAATAAAAAGGGAGATCCATTTATTGATTACCTAAACTCTCAAGATTTAAATGTACCTGAAGATAAAAAGTTTGTGGTTGATTTCACACACTATAAAACAAAACAGGGTAAAATGATGGCACATATAATTTATTCTGATGAAGATAAAGAGTTATATCGTGCAATTGCTTTTCCAAAGGTCTACCCTTTGGCATTAGGAAAGATGAAGGCAGGGTCTTTCTGTTCACCAACCGTCGCACAATTAGATGACGGAACTAAATATGTAAAGGATATAGCATGACAGACGAAGTACAGAATACGGATGCAGCTCCAGAAGAGCAAAATATTAATATTAGTATTGAGCAGATTCTTGCAGCAACATTGAAGCATCAGGGCAAGGTTACAATTCCATTGGAAGACTTGATCGCAAATTACGGTGGATACAGCATTGCTGTTACACAAAATGAAGATAAATCAGTAACATTTGAGTTGACTGAAGTCCCACAGCAACAAGCAGAAGTAGAATCAGAAGAATAGTAAGGAATAAATGACTAATCCATCAGAGGCAATATTATCAAAACTTGATCCGAAAACTAGACAACGCATTCAACTTGCGACAGATGTAAGTTCGGAAAGACAAAAGACCCCGAGCATAGGTTTGAACCTTGCACTTAAAGGCGGTCTAGGCTATGGAAGACAAATTTTGATTTGGGGCAATAAATCTGCTGGTAAGTCATCATTCTGTTTGCAAATGATCAGTCTAGCCCAGAAAGAGGGAAAGACTTGTGCTTGGATTGATTCGGAAGCATCTTACGATGCTAAGTGGGCTGAAGGCTTGGGAGTAGATTCCTCTTCTCTTATTTACTCCTCAGCAAAGACCATTAATGATATGGTAGATGTTGCTACACAATTAATGGAGGCGGGAGTTGATATTATCGTTGTTGATTCTATTTCAGCATTGCTTCCAGCAATCTATTTTGAAAAAGATAGTGATGAATTAAAGAAACTTGAAGACACCAAGCAGATTGGTGCAGAAGCAAAGGATATGACTCATGCAGTTAAAATGCTCAACTACGCCAATAAAAATACGTTACTAGTTCTTATTTCTCAGCAGAGAAATCAATTCGGTAGCATGCATGCAAGTCACATCCCAACAGGGGGGATGGCGGTTAAGTTTTTCTCCAGCACAGTCATCAAACTATGGGCATCCGAAGCTGATGCAAATGCTATTAAGTCTGGAGTCCAGGTTGGCGATAAGATTATTGAACAAAAGGTTGGAAGGCCAGTCAATTGGATTGTTGATTACAACAAATTAGGGCCTATGGGATTATCAGGACAATACGACTTCTATTTTCAAGGAGATCGTGTAGGAGTTGACTTCGTAGGAGAAGTACTTGATGCTGCCGAGATGATGGGTAAAATTCAAAAGGGCGGGGCATGGTATACTATAGGTGAGGAAAGATTCCAAGGAAGAAATAAGGCTTTGGATTATTTAAGAGATAATCCAGAAATTGTTAAAACACTACAGGAAAGTTTGTATGAGTAAGATTAATGATTTTGTAAGCAAGAAGTCTGGTAAGGATATGACCAGATATGAAAAGATGTACGGTAATTATGGATGTAAGCATTGCAGGGAAGATGTAGAGTTTGCATATTGGGACGTTGATGAATTAAAGATAGTTTGGATATGTTCTCAAAATCATAGATCGGAACATCAACTTGTCTGAAAGAGGAGAGATTAAACGTGACGGAGCCAAAGGACAAAAGAATTCAGGACGTGGTGATTACCAAAAGGGTGATGCTATATGGAATGATTTTGTCGTTGATTATAAAGAGTACTCTAAGTCAATCTCCATTAGTAAAGAAATTTGGGCAAAAATTTGCACGGACACTTTTAAAGTATCACGTGATAAATATCCAGTACTTAAACTTATATTGGGCGAAGAAGGCCAAAAGACACGACTAGCCGTAATTGAGTGGGCAATGTTTGAACAGATGGAGGAAGCATGGCGGAAACAACAGGAACAGTAGTTGAACAAATCAGCTCTATAACAGAGTTTAATGATATGTGTGAATTTATGCAGGATAAAGATTTGGACACAGCTCTTGAATTGATTATTAAATTAATTACAAAACCAGATGTACCTTCAAATAAAGCACCTGATCTAATTGTAAAGTTACAAGCAATCAGTGCTAAATTTGCTATGCAGGCAAGATATTACACTACCTTTGAAAAGGGCGGGGATTCCTCAAAGAAAAAGAATACTTATTATACTGCAGCAGATACAATTGATAAGTTAGTAGATGCATTAAAGTATTCAGCAAGGTATGGTGTTTAATTGGGATCAATAGGTCAGCTTAAATATAAGCAGTATAAGCCTAAGTCTGGAACTTTTGATAAGGATAAATTCTTACAAGAGTTTAAGGATACATATGAGAGCAAGGCTGGGTTCACTCAAAAGAAAACATTTGCCCCTAGTACAATTGGTTATGGTCATGGTAAGTGTGCTAGATATTGGTATTTAGCATTTAATGGTGCAGAGTTTGAAGATACTGCTGACTACAAGGGTAAAGCCAATATGGAAAATGGAACCTTTGTTCACGATAGACTTCAATCAAGATTAAGTAAAATGAATAAGAGCTATAAGGTCATTGACCATGAGGCAGAGATTCTTGTTGAAGATCCACCAATTCGTGGCTTTAGAGATACACTTATTCTAGATGTTGAAAATAATATTGAAATTCCTTTTGAGATTAAATCAATGAAGGATGACAAATTTGTTTATAAGCAATCATCTCAGAAGCCAGAAGAAAACCACATGATTCAGCTTCTGATCTATATGTACACAAAGGGTCATGATACTGGTGTGTTCTTCTATGAGAATAAGAATGACCAAGAGCCATTACTTATTGTAATTGAAATGGACGAGCAGAATAAGAAATTAGTTGAATATGTTCTTGACTGGCTTCGTGGAGTATATAAGCTTTATGAAGAGAAAACTTTGCCAAGCAGAGCGGGTGAGAGCAAGACTAGAATGCCATGCTCATATTGCCCAGTAAAGAAAACTTGTTGGAAAGAGATGAAGTTAGATATAGGCGATGTAGACTATCCAATGATGGAGACAACTATATGATTTGTGCCTATGAAGAATGCAACAACGAGTTTGAGGCAAAGACTCATAATCAAAAATACTGTTCAGATGAATGTTGCAAGATAGCAACAAACTTAAAAATCAAAGAAAAGTATCAGAATACCAAAGCTCGTAGGGCTGGAGTTAAGTTTATATGCAAGAATCGTGGCTGCGATCAAATCTTGAATAGATATAGTAGCAGTGAAGAATGTGAATCTTGCAAGGCTAAAAAGGCTGCTGCTGAGCGTAAATCTATATTGGAGATGCTAAATGGGGTTAGCTGATCTTCGTAGAACGCCAAGCAAAGTGCTTGGTATAGATGCAAGTACAAATAGCATAGCATTTTGTTTGATGGACAACCATAAAGTAAACAAATGGGGGGAAATCGAATTTACTGGAGAGACAGTATACGATAGAATACTTGATGCCAAGAACAAAGTAAAAGCAATTAAACAGATGCTTGAATATGATTTTATTGCAATTGAAGCAGCCGTTTCAGTAAAATCAGTCGCAACTGGGTTGAAAATGGCTTACGTTTTTGGTACAATTATGGGTGAGCTTATGCATGATAATATCAAGGTGGTTGAAGTCCACCCTATTACATGGCAGTCTTATATTGGTAATAAGAATTTTACCAAGGTTGAAAAGGAAGCGGTACGCAAAGAGTTTCCTGGGAAATCGGAGAACTGGTATAAGGCTAAGATAAGAGAAATTAGAAAGGGCAAAACAATTAAGTTTGCACAAACAAAAGGCGTTGGCACAAATAGTGACAATGTTGCAGATGCAGTTGGAATTGCTTGGTATGCTGTAAATGAAATTGTATGAAAGTAAAGAATGGCTATATAAGAGATATCTTGTACAAAAGAAAAGCCTTGATGAAATTGCAAAAGAGGCTGGTTGTAGCAGAATGACTATAATTAGATATTTAGAAAAGTATGGAATAGGAAAGATCAAGTAATGCCTACATATGAATATAATTGTGTCACATGTGATACAAAGACAGAAGTCAGACGAAGTTTTGATGAAGAAGAAAAAACCCCGCCGTGCCCTAAGTGTGGTTATAACATGACTAGGGTATTTAATACTTTTGGTATACATTTTAATGCCAAAGGGTTTTATTCAACAGGAGGATAATATGAGTGACAATGCCATTGAACTAGCAGATAGTTTTGAGCAGATGAATAAAGTTGTTTCTGAATTTATTAAAGGAAACAATGTGAATGCTATCGCTAAGCAATTTGACTTAAAGCCAATACAAGTATCAAACATGCTTAATACTTGGCGTGAATTGATGCATGGTGATAATGGTATTCGTGAGAGAGCTAAGGAAGCCTTGGGAGCAGCTGATCAACATTACTCTATGGTTATACAGGAAGCTTGGAAAACAGTAAAGCAAGCAGACGATCAGGATGCACTTAATATTAAATCTCAGGCTTTAAAGCTAATTGCTGACGTTGAGTCAAAGAGAATTGACATGTTGCAAAAAGCTGGCGTTATTGAAAAGAATGAAATGTCAGATCAAATACTTGAGACTGAAAGAAAGCAAGAAGTTCTTGTTGGAATTCTTCGTGACGTTACCTCTACCTGCCCAAATTGCAAACAAGAAGTAGCCAGAAGATTATCTGCCGTAACTAATAAAGTTGAGGTAATATCAGTTGACTGATTTTAGTGATTTTCTTGAAGCACTTGAAGAAGATGCTTTTGAAGAAATACCAGTTGAGATTGAAGAATTTGTAACGTCCAAAGACTATTTAGGACTACCTCCGCTTTCTGATTATCAATATATGATGATTAAGGCTTCAACTCAAATTTATAAAAGAGAAACTCTTATAAAACTTTACGGTGAAATAGAAGGCGAAAAACGTTGGAAGCAGACCTGTAAGGAAGTTATCTTTCAACTAGGTAAGGGTTCTGGTAAAGACTACACATCAACAATTGCATGTTCTTATGTAGTTTACCTATTGCTGTGTCTTAAAGATCCAGCAAGATATTATGGCAAGCCTCCAGGAGACAGCATTGATATTATTAACGTTGCTGTTAACGCTGTTCAGGCACAACAAGTTTTCTTTAAAGGCTTTAAGAATAGAATAACCAGATGTCGCTGGTTTGATGGCAAATATAATGAAAAGGTAGGAAGCGTAGAGTTTTCTAAAAGCATTACGGTTCACTCTGGTCACTCCCAAAGAGAATCTTGGGAAGGATACAACCTTTTGTTTGCTGTACTTGATGAGATTTCAGGCTTTGATTTGGAATCTACAAGCGGAAACGAGCAGGCAAAGACTGCTTCAGCCATCTACAACATGTTTAAAAACTCCGTAGACTCACGTTTTCCACAGTTTGGTAAAATCATTTTGCTGTCGTTCCCACGTTTCAAGAATGACTTTATACAACAAAGATACAATGAAGTGATTGCGGACAAGGAAGTTGTAACAAGAACCCATACCTTTAAGGTTGACGAAGATCTTCCAGATGGAACTGAGGGTAACGAATTTACAATTCAATGGGAAGAAGACCATATCTTAAACTATAGCGTTCCAAAAACATTTGCATTGAGAAGGCCAACATGGGAAATTAATCCAACTATTAAAATTTCAGATCTGGCAATGAACTTCTACACCAACCCAATTGATGCCTTGGCTAGATTTGCCTGCATGCCACCAGAGGCTGTAGATGCTATGTTCTCATCCCGTGAAAAGGTAGAGCATGCATTTAGCAATTTGAATGTAGCCCTAGATGAAAATAATGCTTTCAGAGATTGGTTTAAACCAGACCCAGATAAATATTATTACATTCACGTTGACTTGGCTCAAAAGCATGACCATTGTGCAGTAACAATGGCTCACGTTGACAAATGGGTTACTATGAAGATGGCGGGAGCCATGACTGATGCTGCTCCATATGTTGTAGTAGATGCAGTAAGATACTGGACACCAAGTAAAGAAAATGTAGTTGATTTTACTGAGGTTAAGAATTATATTATTTCTTTGAAGCAGCGTGGCTTTAATGTTCGCAGAGTAACATTTGACCGCTGGAATTCATACGATATGATGGAACAATTAAAAGCTCAGGGTATGAATTGTGAAATTCTATCTGTAGCCAAAAAGCATTATGAAGACATGCTTTTGACTGTCATGGAAGAGCGGGTAAATGGTCCAAGAATCCCACTGCTTATTGATGAATTACTACAACTTAGAATTATAAAGAAGGACAAAGTTGACCACCCACGAAAAGGTTCAAAAGACTTGGCGGATGCGACTTGTGGTGCAATTTATAATGCGATATCATTAACACCTAAAGGCGATAATGAAGTTCATATTTATTCATATGATCAGTTTGATGAAGATGTTGAAGGGGATGAACCTGTGAAGTATGATGATAATGTAATCAGACAGCCGAAACAGAGACAAATGCCTTCTCATCTTAGAGAATATTTAGGTCTGGAAGATACTGATCCAGAGCGTTCATTTGTAGACAATTTCACAATACTGTAGAGTAACTTATGTTTAAGCGTAAAAAAGAAATTGATTATGAACAGTTGTATCACGATTCTCAGCAAAAATTAAGCTGGTACATTGATGCCTTAGAGACAAAACAAATGCAATGTGATACAATTGAGTCTATTGCGGAAAAGCTCCGTAAAGAAAATAAAACTTTAAAAGAAGAACTTACAGCCCTAAAGCAAGGGCTATTAGATTTACCTAAACTATTGGGTAAAAACCTAGGAAAATAACCAAACGAAAAGGAAAAAATGAAAACAACAAAAAAGATCGCAATTGCTACTGCTGCAGCCCTAGCATTTGTAGGAATTTCAACATCAGCTCATGCTACACCGCTTTCGGTGACAGTGGCTGGAGTTGCTAACACAACAACATCTGCAGCTCCACAAGTAGTTGCAGTTCCAACATCAAACGTTATTGATGGATCGGATACCGTTGCTCTTACTGCTACTGCAGACACAGCAACAGCAGTATCATTTGTTGGCTCAGGCGTAAAGCTTGTTTCAGCACTTAATACATCAACTATCCCAGTATCATCTACCAGTGGAGTGTCAGCAATTTCTGCAACATCAACTGGTGCAGCAATTACAGTTTATGCATACACAACCAGCACAAACACTGGTTCAGTAACCATTACAAATGGTGCATATTCAACGATTGTATACATCAAGGGAAGTGCTGGTCCTGCATCTAATGTAGTACTATCTGTACCTGCTACAGCAGCAGTTAATACTGCTCCAACATTCACAGTTTCAGCAACTGACGTATTTGGCAACCCAGTGGCATCAGAGCCAATCTCTGTAACACTAATCGGAGCATCGTTCTCTGATTCATCAATTACTAAGGTTATAACAACTTCTTCAGTAACATCTGCAGCGGGCGTAACCCCAGTAACTGTACTTGGTTCAGCAACAGGCACATTGTCTCCACTTTCTGGTGGAACAGTTACAGTTGTTGCAACAGATACAGGAATCGGCTCAAACGCAGTTGGACTACCTGCACCTGTAAAGACTGCAATTGGAACATTTTCAGTAGCAGATCTTAATGCCCAGATTGCAGTGCTTAATGCACAATTGGCAACTGTAAATGCAACGCTTACAAAGGCTCAGGCTGATCTTGCGACTGCACTTGCTGATCTTGCGACAGAAAAGGCATCTCATGCATCTGACCTAACTGCTGCACAAAATGCACTTAATGCAGAGAAGACTGCACATGCAACAGATTTGGCAAATGCAACTGCAGCTCTTACCGCAGAACAGACAGCACATACATCTGATCTAGCAAAGGCTCAGGCAAAGTACAATGCACTTGTTAAGCTTTACAACGCTAAGGCTAAGAAGTACAAGTTCGCTACGACTAAGTAGCATTTAGTACAACTGGGTAGGGCGAGTTGAATAAACTCGCCCTATTTGGTATAATGGGGGTAATATGAATAATGAATTATGGTCTTGGGGATTATCAATTATAGGTGTCATTGGCATCTATTTGACTGGTCGCAAGAATTGGCGGGGATATGCAGTAGGCATAGTAACTGAATGTGCTTGGGTTGCATATAGCATAGTAACAAAGCAATGGGGATTTATATTTGGATCAACCATTTATATATCTGTATACCTGCTTAATATTAACAAATGGTTAACTGAAGCCAAATCACTAAAGAGTCGTTTCCATATACATATCTTTAGAAAAAAATAGATTTTATGGCTTATTTATGGTAAAATAAGCATATATGAGCATACGTAAATATCATAGAGCATTAAGAAAATATGTAGCCAGAAACCCAGCCAGGGCATCTGGCTATTTTGCTACGTTCACCTTGATTATTAACAAGATGTATAATTTTAGAAGCCTAGGCCTAGTCATGTTTTTTGGTGCCTTGGTGATCGGTTTTGGAGAATCCGCTCAAAGAGCTGAAGACAAGAAGACTATCAGTGCTATTTATGTAGACAATGAGCCTAATACTCCAGATAGCATACTACTAGATGCAATTACTGATGTTTCAAATAAAAGGGGTAAATAATGGCTACCGCATTAGATGTACTAAATGTCGCTAGAACTCAAATAGGTTTTCATGAAGGAGTCTCAAATGAGAACCCATACGGGGACTGGTACGGAATTCCGTCAGCTCCGTATTGTGCCATGGGATTGAGTTGGTGTTTTGCTCAAGTTGGACTATCACATTTAATTGCTGCACAAACTCCTAAAGGATTTTCATTTAATCCAGCAGCCTTACATTGGTTTCAAATGCAAGGGCTTGTTGTAAACAAAATGTCCATGCAACCAGGTGATCTGGTTATGTATGATTGGAACGGCGATGGGGTTACGGACCACGTAGAGCTGTGTGAAGCAGCAAGTCCAGGAGGATTCACCACAATTGCCTTCAATACTGGCAACCCAAATGATCCAACAAAAGAGGGATGTTGGAGAGTTCACAGAAACTATCTTTTTGTCATTGCAGTAATTAGACCAAGGTATCCAGTTCCATTAAAGCCAACTGCACCAGTATCAGCAAGCAAGAAAGCTGTGGCAGGAGTAACAGGTACCGCAACAGTACTCACAGGCGGATTGCTCTACACTCACCCTGGAACAACAAATGGAACTACTGTAACTTCTCCATCACAAACTGTATTTATCGCACCACCATTTCCAAGTACACAGCAATCATTTGCATTAGGACAAACTAATGATGCTGTTATGACAGTTCAGAAAGCCTTATTTAAAAAGGGATTATTGGCATCTAAATACGTTACTGGAACAATGAATACTCAAACTGAAGCAGCATTAAAGGTATTTGACAAAAAAGCTGGTATCATAGTTCAAGGTGGGGCAGTCCCACAAATAGTTTATGATACATTGAAGGGGTCACTATGAGCCTAAAACATCATTTCAAATTTCATATAGCAGATGCAAAACAATTGTCAATCGCTTTCATGGGAGCATTCAGCACATGGGCAGCGACGGGATTCCAAAGAGATTTACCACATCTAGGCTATGTATTAATTGGTTTTGTAACTGGAGGATTAGTTTCACACAATTCTTCTATGAGTCCAAATGTAATGCCAGACTCTCACATACAAACGCCTTATGTAAATAATATTGATGATAAAAGCAATGATGTCCCAAAGCCTATATCTACAGATACATATAAATCAGAAGGAGCCGATGTTAAAGAAGTTATAAAAATTAACAGCGGATTGATAAAATGACAGACGCACATGATCAAAAAATAACACTAAACATTCTGGCTCACATTCCAGAACACGATCCTAGAGAAAAGGATCCAAATTATAAATATTTCAATGCTGCCAAAAGAAAAATTAAAAAGGCAGGACTTTGGAAATGTGTAATTAATGATGATCTTTGTGGTGGACAGCCAGAACTGCATCATACTTACGTGGAATTCAGCCAAATTCCAAATGCTGATAAGACAAAGATTGAAGAGTATTTTGGTTTACATTTTACAAATGACCAAGAATTTGCTGAATGGTTGGAAAGCCCAGGCAACCTTGAAGTACTTTGTACCAATCACCACAGAACCCACTATGGGATTCATTCATTACCACACGCACTGTGGGAATCTTTAAGATTTAGAAAAAACGGGACTGCCCCTGCAGCAGAAATAATAACAAAAGGAGATAATAAAAATGTACCAACCACGTAAAGGTGATTTTGGAGTAGTAAGAACAAATGGGGCAGCAGCTAGACTTATACAAGTCGGAAATCTGTCAAGATGGAACCATGTAGTAGTATATTTGGGGAATGGATTAATTGCTGAAGCAACCCCAGGCAAAGGTATTATAATCAGCCATGTAGACAAATATAAAAAAATTGCATGGAATCAACATCAAGATTTGACAGATGAGCAAAGAGATATTATATTCAAGAAGGCTCAAAGCCTAATAGGAACAGTATATGGTTTCCTAGACATTGCTGTTCTAGCTCTCAGAATTTTGGGCTTGAAGTTGTTGAAGGGTAAGCTTGTTGAAAAGTTGGCTGTCAGACAAGGAATCATTTGTTCTGAATTTGCAGCAATCTGTTATGCAGCTGCTGGAATTCAATTAGTTAATAAGCCAGAATATTTAGTGACTCCAGGCGATTTGGCTGAAGTTCTTATATATCAGTAATGGTATAATTAGAGTATGCCATATCATATAGCTAGATCAGGATCAAAATACAACGTAGTGGTAGATGCCACTGGTAAAGTTGTTGGTTCCCACCCAAATAAAGCAGAAGCACAAGCTCAGTTAGGAGCTTTGTATTCTAATGTTCCAGAGGCAAGTTCAAAAACATTAAAGTGTTTGTCTTGCTTGCAAAAGGGGCAGGGGCCTTGCTGGGATGGGTATGAGTATGCTGGTACAAAAGAACAAGATGGTAAGACTGTCCCAAATTGCATTCCAGCTAAAAAAGCTATGGAAAAATTATTATTAACTGGCGGGGATGGTTGGTATATAGAATTTAATACCCCTGATTGTCAACACGGATGGGCAGTCATGAAAAGCGGAACAGCCCAATCATCGGGTTGTTACTTAACAAAAGAAGAAGCTGAAAAAGCCCTTGAAGGATTAAATAACCCACAGGTTAACCTACTGGGTGATGAAACAAGAACCGCACAATCTCCATCAGAATATGCAGATTCAAATGTGCACAAATGCATGACATGCGGATGCGGTGATCTTGGAAATGATCATGATGTAATTCCAGATACAAATAAATCAATTTGGGATGGAGTATTCTCACCCGCTAGCCATGGTATATTTGATCCAGGATTCCATTCACAAAATCAAGACGATAGATATTACTTCCCATCAAAAGCCACATATGAAAATGATGGTAAGCCAAGTGCTGGATACGGCAATCGCTCCTCAAATAACACAACTCCTTGACAAATAATCAAATTATTTGATATAATATATATACGGAATGCCTTCGGGATTCCGAAACTAAACTAACTCGCTGAAAGGGGTTAAAATGACACAACTAAACGGCAACTCTGCCTTCGCAATGTATACAGCAGGAACAAATAGCACTTTGAATGCATTTGGCACATCAATCACAACAACAGCAACTGCATCTCCAGCAGTATACACAGTATATAATGGCTCAAACATCTCCAGTAATTTTATTGGATGGGATGAGCAAGTAAAGAATCTAGAAAAAATTGGGGAAAAAATTGTCAAAAATTCTGGCAATTACCCACCATACAATGTAGTCAAAGAGGATGAAGATACATTCCTTATTGAATTTGCAGTGGCGGGATTCTCCAAGAAAGACATCTCAGTTGAGCAAGAAAAAAATGCATTGATCATTACAGGATCAATTAAAGAGAATGGTGAAAAGAATTATGCCCATAAGGGCATTGGAACCCGTTCATTTTCTCGTGCATTTGCTTTGGCGGAATATGTTGAAGTCCGATCTGCTACATTTGAAGACGGAATTCTAACAGTCAAGCTTGTACGTGAACTTCCAAAAGAAGAGCGTCCAAGACTTATTGACATTAAATAATACATTATAGTATAATATAAGAGTACGGTAAGCAACACTTTCTTAGGATGTTATAGTTACATATACATACCCGTGTGAGCGTGAATGAGTTCATGTGGATAGATAGGGCAGCCATTCAATGTGCTGGAATTGCTTACCGTACCTTACTTTTAACCGACAGTATTCTAGCCTGGTTTTGGAAGTACTCTTATAAGGTATGTATCGCTGGTTCAAATCCAGCCTGTCGGACTTTTTAAATGTTTTACTAAAAAAAAATGTTATTGTGATATAATATAAACAACATGAATATTGGATTCGTAGGCTTAGGCAAATTAGGTTTGCCCTGTGCATTAGCCATGAGCACAGCATTAAACTCTGAAATACTTGGATATGATTTAAATCCAGAAGTAAAAAACTATATAGAGAATAAAAAAGTTCCTTATATGGAAAAAGATATAGATATTTATTTAAACTCTGGAAGAGTGAACTTTCAAGATAATTTAGAATCAGTAATTGTCAATTCAGATACAGTTTTTATTGCTGTTCAAACTCCCCATGAAGAAAAATTTGAGGGGATTACCCCTGTCCCAGATGACGTTCAAGACTTTAATTATTCATATATTATTAAATGTAACCAAGACATAAAGGCTATTCTTGATCAAAATCCAAACAAAAAGATAAACATTGTTGTGATATCAACAATGCTTCCAGGAACTATGAGAGACAATATCCTGCCTATCTACCAAAATATTCGTGATAGAGTTAACATTCTTTACAACCCATATTTTATTGCCATGGGCACTACAATTGAAGATTTCTTGTATCCAGAATTTGTACTTATCGGTAAAGAAGATGACGCTCCATATCCCCACGAAATTGCAAATTTATACAGAGCCATCACTCAAGCGTTTATCCATGTTGTGAGAATAGAATCTGCTGAATTAGCTAAAGTAGCTTATAATACATTTATTGGTATGAAGATTATTTTCGCTAACGCACTAGCAGAGATGACAAGAAAAAATGGCGGAGATGTTGATGAAGTGATAAATGTTATCACATCTGCAAATAAGAGAATTATATCCCCAGCTTACATGAGAGCAGGATTGGGAGATGGTGGAGGATGCCACCCAAGAGACCAGATAGCCATGTCTTACCTAGCTACAAAACTTGACTTATCATCAAATATTTTTGAGTTTGTTGCTAAGACTAGAGATGATCAGACATATGAAATGGCTAAGTTTATCAAAAGACACCAAGACAGAAGAAACCAACAAGTTGTAATTTTGGGAGAGGCGTATAAAAAGAATATCAATCTAACGGTAGGAAGCCCCGTAAAACTCCTAGAATATTATTTGACAGAGTTAGGCGTTGATTTTATTGTATTTGATCCAATTGTTAAAGATGAGATATTGAATGTAGATCAACCAAAAATATTTTTTATCGGTACACCCCACGATATATTTAAGAAGATATCAATACCAATTAATTCAATGGTAATAGATGTTTGGGGATATCATGGAGTTCCAACTATACCGCTTCAGTACGGAGTATTCAGTGTATTCCCAGGAAAGATGCCATATTCATGAGATTAACTTTTATAGGATATTCAAACAACGGACTAGGTAATCAATTTTACAGCCTGCAACTTTTGGCGGGATTCGCTGGATTGTTTAAAAATGATCAAATAGATTTAGTTTGGAATGATAATGGACAAAGCATACAAAACCCTCAAACAGAAGATATAAACAATACAGATGTATCAAAATTAAATAGTATACTTGATTCAAGCAATCCATCTTTATTTGATTTAGTGGATTTTTCATATGATAATGTAGTTATTCATCCAAATGATTTGTATATTAAAGATAGATTAAATGTAAACATGGTTAATACTCAGCATCATTTTATGAATTGCACAGAAGACGAAACAAACATTGATATATTTGCTTCTGGTAAAAAACAATTTAAGATAAATGATGAATTGGATAATATTTTAACTTTGACTTTAATCCCTTATAGTAGATTCTTTTTTAATAGAACTATTGAAATGGATGAGTCTATAAGTAGATTGAAATTTAAGCAGCCATATGTTGAATTAGCTGACAAAGTTTCCAAGAGTTTGGGCAGATATAATGGTACGCACATTAGAATCATGTACGATCATCACCAATATTATAAATTTACAAAAGAAAATTTTGATGCGGGAATTGAAAAGTTTAATGATAAGAGTCTACCAATCATATGCAGCGTAGATAATTTTGACAATCCAATATTGAGCAATTCTGATTATAATTTAATATCATTAGAAAATGTTATACTTGAAAATTTTGCGGAAGATTTTAAAGCCCTACCATTTCACAATGAAATTGTACTAGCATTGATAAGTATGCTTGTAATGGTCAAATCAGAAGACTTTGTGGCAACTCCAAGATCAACTTTTGGCAACATGATATTTCAACTTAGAAATAATATAATAGATGAAAGTTATAAATATTATCCAGGGTCGGGATCTCCATTTGATGTTTACGATAAAGACTATAAGCCTTACTCATGGTCTAAGAACGCACAAGGAATCACCTGGGAAAGAGATTGGGTAGAGAGCAAATTAAGAGTATGAAAAAGCGTATAAAGCGAATAATCAATAAGATAAAGTTTAAACTTAAATACAGAAAGATCAAAAGTTCAAAGGTCATATATTAATGCTGTTTAGGTATTTTACCCCACACCATCCACCACATGGCGGACAGTATTTAACTGACGGTAATCCATTATTAAATTTTGATTTTTCAAGAACAGAAAATATTGTATCCCAACATTCTGAAAACCCAAATGAAAACTACAATTACCAATTTAATTCTGATGGGATTAGGACAGTTGACTTATCAACAAAACCGAATGTAATAACTATGGGCTGTTCTGTAACATTTGGACTGGGCCTTCCAACAGACATGATCTGGCCAAATATATTACAAGATAAATTAAAAAATAAAATTGATTTTAGAGTAGGCAACATATCTTACAATGGTGCTTCACCAATGAAAAATATTTCAGCGTTTTTTGGCTTCATAAATAAATATAATTACCTTCCAGAATATGTAATTTGCAACTTTGCTAATTTTGAAAGAGCTAATTTTTTTAGAGATAACAGTTATATTGCAGACATATTTTGGTCAAAAGACAGATTCAAATTTGAAGATGAGTACCCATATGATTATGAAAACATCTTGCCAGTGGAATGGATATATTATTCAAACCTTGATCATATAAAAATGTTAGAAGTTTTTTGCAAGATGAATAACATTAAATTAATTTGGTCAACTTGGTCTGTTAAAATTAAAGATGAATACGAAGATTTTGTTAAAAAACATTTTGAATATTATCTGCCAGATTCAACAAGAATAGATTTTCCTAACGGCCTAGAGGGTGGTGGCTATGACAACCCAGATAATGATATGTCCGTCGTTTTGAATGATTTTAAAATGAGGGGCTGGGATGATATTAGATGCCACCAGGAATATAAAACACAGGAAGACTATCCATTCCATTATGCATATGACTATCATTACAACTTACCAGATGTATCCATGAGGCTGCCACATTCTGGATATCATAGACATTTGCACTGGGCAGAAATGTATTACAATAAAATAAAAGAAGTGCTATAATTATAGTATAGATAGGGGAATATCATGGAGTTTACAAAAGAGAATATTGATCAAGCCAGAGCAAATGGCGAAGTTGTTGTTTTTAAAGGTTTATTTGATAATACACCAGAATGGCAAAGCTTTATAGATCACATTCAATATGCCACATTTCAGCCAGATGAGGGTGTTAGAGAAGTGCATCAGACATATGGTTATGCCCATTGGTGGTATCAATTAACAGCAACTATAGATCATTCTCATAGAACTATCCCACAGGCTCAGACAAATATGGAGGTTATTCAAAAAGTCAATCCAAATATCTCCACATCATTTTCTATTGTAAGTTTTACTACAAGAGAGCCAAGTACAAACTTGCACAATGACCCTACTGATGTATTTTATTGGCAATGTATTGGTACAGTCAACTGGATGATTGGTGGGGATCGTGCAAACAGAGTGGCATATGAACTTAACCCAGGAGATGTAATTTATGTACCAAAGGGTACATGGCATGAAATTCTTGCTAAAACTCCACGTGCAGCAATTTCATATTGCCAGACCAACTATTAATTGACATTATTATATTGAGTATGCTATAATAAAGACATGAACGAGAAAAACGCTTACACCACAATGAATACAGGCAATGATAATGGAAACATGTCAATTGCCGATTGGACAATTGAATCGTAAGGGGTTTTATGTTTTATTAAGCCCCGTCATAAAATAGACGGGGTTTTTTTATTGGTCATTAGCTCAACGGCAGAGCACCCGACTGTTAATCGGGTGGTTCTTGGTTCGAATCCAAGATGACCAGCTTGGGCGTAGTGTAATGGTAGCACAAGAGCTTCCAAACCTCTTGGAGTGGGTTCAATTCCTACCGCCCATGCCATTTAAACTTGGCGGATTGGGGAAGTTCGGTTATTCCCGCCAGTCTCATAAGCTGGAGATCGGAGGTTCAAATCCTTCATCCGCAACTAAGGTCTCATAGATCAATCGGTTAGATCGCTACCCTGTCACGGTAGAGGCTACGGGTTCAAGTCCCGTTGAGATCGCAATGCAAGGGGTTCACTAAGTTGAAGCGAATTGCAGGACGGCACTGGTATAAAGACTAGTTAATTTATATCAGGCCACATGCCCCCATAGTCTATAGGTTAGGATGCCAGGCTTTCATCTTGGCGAAGAGGTTTCGAGTACCTCTGGGGGTACGCGAATATGATGTAATTGGCAAGCATCAGACTCTTCCAAAGTTTTTGTGCGGGTTCGAGTCCCGCTATTCGCTCCAAAGCTGTATAGAACAATGGTTGTTCGCTCCGCTCATAACGGAGAGGGTATTGGTTCAATTCCAATTACAGCTACGCCTGATTAGCTCAGTGGCCAGAGCATCCGCCTTGTAAGCGGAGGGTCATCAGTTCGACTCTGATATTAGGCTCCATAGAGGTATAGCTCAGTTTGGTCAGAGCGTCTGTCTGATACACAGAAAGTCATTGGTTCAAATCCATTTATCTCTACTTTGACAAAGTAATAACAATGTGTTATTATTATCTTATATCAGCTACAAGAAAGGAACGAAAGATGAACAGTTGCTTACGCAGTTATCAACTACACCAGGCGATCAAGCCTTCATTTTTCGTGCCAAAAATGTAGCGGGATAATTGTATTAACTTTACAACCCCGCCAATAAAAAAGGCGGGGTTTTTGTTTTGGGGTATTAGTTCAACGGTAGAACATCACACTTGCAATGTGACAGTATGGGTTCGATTCCCTTATATTCCACTCAGGGTATATAGCTCAAAGGAAGAGCACTCGGTTGAAGCCCGAGATATCTAGGTTCGAGTCCTAGTGTTCCCACGAGAGTCAGTTTTGATAGTGACTGACACAAGGGCGTAATCTTGTGAAAAAGTAAAAACTATCCGCTCGGGAGTATAATTCAGCGGTAGAAAGTCTGTCTTACATACAGAAAGTCGGAGGTTCGAATCCTTCTACTCCTACGGATCCGAAGCATTAAAGTGATGCTCCAGACTCTTAATCTGGAGAAGAAGGGGCAGTACCTTCTGGATCTACCAACGGAATATCGCCTAATGGTAGGGCACTGGTTTTGGGTACCAGCATAACGAAAGTTCGATTCTTTCTATTCCGACGGAAGATTGGCTGAGAGGCTTAAGGCAGCGGATTGCTAATCCGACGTACAGAAATGTACCGTAGATTCGAATTCTACATCTTCCGCCAAGTCATACATGCTCCAGGGTGGGGCAGCGGACTGTAAATCCGTCGTCTACGACACGCTTGGTTCGATTCCAAGGTATGGCACAATGCTTTTCTAGCCCAATGGTAGAGGCATCGGCTTCAAACACCGATCAGTGTAGGTTCGAGTCCTACGAGAAGCACCAAGGAAGGTTCAGCATTGGCAAGCGAAACTGTCTTGAAAACAGCAGAGGTAACACTCTTGGGGATTCGACTTCCTCACCTTCCGCCAACTCGCTATAGTTCAATGAATAGAACATTTGGCTACGAACCAAAAGGTTGTAGGTTTGATTCCTACTAGCGAGTCCAATGGCAATATGACAGAATGGTAAATGTCACGGTCTGCAAAACCGATGCTTGTTGGTTCAATTCCAACTATTGCCTCTATTCCCTCTTCGTCCAACGGTAGGACCCCAGATTTTGGCTCTGGTAATCTTGGTTCGAATCCAGGGGAGGGAGCAAAGCTCTAATAGCCCAGCGGTAGAGGCACTAGTCTTAGGAACTAGTTAGCGTAGGTTCAAATCCTACTTAGAGCACGGTGGCGTTCGCCAAGTGGTTTAAGGCACTGGGTTGTGATCCCAGTTACCGTGAGTTCGAATCTCACACGTCACACCAAGTCTCCATAGCTCAGTGGTAGAGCTTTCGGCTTTTAACCGATAGGTCGCTGGTTCAAATCCAGTTGGGGACACGCCCTAATAATCCAGCGGTAGAGATAATGGATTTAAAACCCATCAAGCGACAGTTCGAATCTGTCTTGGGGCACAAATGTTGTATAATAAATCCAGGAGGTTTATTATGGCAATAGCACATCAGATCGTAGCAGTACAAACAACAGCAACATTAATTAGTATTCCAGAAGGGAGCAAGATCCCTTATGAAAGCAAAGTTTCATTTTCAGTACAAAATTTAGATAATGGAATAACTGTTTACTTGGGTGACTCAACAATAACTTCATCATCATATGGATTCGCACTTCTGCCAGGGCAAGTGTACACAGTTGACCTGCTCTCTGGTGACACTCTTTATGCGGTAGCAGCATCTGGTACACCAAACGTAGCAGTGTTTGCAGCGGAGGTTTAATATGAGCATTCAAGTTTCAACAGTTCCCGCTCAAATTCTTTATTACGGAAACTTTGCACGTTCAACAAATATGGCATCGGGCGGTACAACAACAGATAATGTTATATCTTGGGATATGACAAATCTTTCAAAAGGTATGTCAATTAATAGTGGAGATGCAAGCAAAATTGTTTTTGCAAATCCAGGTACGTATAATCTTAATTTTTTGGGTCAGTTTAATTTTACTGGCGGAGCATCTAATTATAATATTACAACTTGGTTTTCTAAAAATGGAGTAAATGTACCATCATCTTCTTTTACATTTACAACTACAAGTGCTCAAGGTTCTCAAGTATTGGCAAATATTGAATCACCAATCACTGTCGCTGCAGGAGATTATATTCAATTTCATTGGTGGTCAGGTGCAGCGGGAATGTCATTGTTGGCTACAGCAGCTGGAACAAATCCAACAAGACCAGCATCTCCAAGTGCTAACTTGACGGTTTATAACGTTGGCTAACTGGTAATGTTTTAATCTTTCCTGTATAATAGGAATATAACTACTACTGAACAGGAAAGATATGACATTGACAGAAGAAGTTCAAAAAGAGCAAGAAGTAGAAGAAAGACAGCTAAGAGTCGTAGATCGTTGTGATTCCTGCGGGTCTCAGGCATTCGTCCTAGTCAAGCTCTTGTCTGGAGAATTGGTGTTTTGCGGACACCACTATAATAAATATTCAGATAAATTGAACCACAGCTCATATGAAATCGTTGATGAAAGACATTATATCAACCAAAAGCCTTCGCAATCAAGTAATTAATGGTATAATATTGATATGAAAAAGAATTTAATTCTACTTAAGACTATTAGCTGGTATCTGTTCCATTTTTGCATGGTAACACTTCTTGGTACAATAATTACCAGCGAATGGACGGTGGGAGTTAAATTAGCTTCAGCCGAGATGATATTTGAAACATTCTTATATTACTGGCATGAACATCTTTGGGTATGGATTAAGGAGAAAAGAAAGATATGGAACTAGAAACATCACTAAAAATTTTGCAGGCAGACGTAATCACTGCTTATTTTCAGATACACGGGTATCATTGGAATGTTGAGGGAATGCTATTCCCAGAGATGCATGCCAAATTCCTAGAAATCTATGAGGATGTTTATGAATCTATTGACGATATCTCCGAAATGCTTCGTAAGTTAAATACTCCAGCCCCACATATGCTTGAACAATTTATGGAAAATAGGAATATTACTTCAATCTATTTTGGCAATAATCCAAAAGATCAAATTGAAAGTTTCTTAATGTCTAATGAAATAGTTATTAATGATATTAGAAATGCTCACGAGGCAGCGGAAGAAGTCGGACAAATTGGTATTGCAAGTGATCTTGAAATTAGAGAATCTATGCATCAAAAATGGAACTGGCAATTAACTTCAACAATCAAATCAACACTTGCATAATCATTGACAACAATTTAACAAATACGCTATAATATACATATTGCGAAGTAAAAGGTCTATCCACCAAAAGGGTCTAGTAATAGATCCTTTTGTATTTGCCTCTGTAGCTCAGCGGAAGAGCGTATGGTTTCTACCCATCAGGCCAGGAGTTCGAATCTCTTCAGGGGCACAACACTAACTACTAGTAGAAAGAAAACGATGCAAACATTCTTACCATCTAGCGACATACTTTGGTCTGCTATGTATTTAGACAGCAAGCGATTAAACAAACAAATCCTTGAAGCATATCAAATCCTCAAAGTTCTATCTACTAACGGTAAGGCTTGGAGGAATCATCCTGCAGTTCTCATGTGGGAGGGTCATGAACATGCATTGCACTCATACGCTATGACTATGATTGCAGAAGCCAAACTACGTGGCATTAAGGTAGATAAAAATCGTAATAATCTTACACAGTTAAAGACACAGTACAGTCATTTTTGGGGTAAAAGTAAGCCCAAATGGTTCAACGATCCAGAGATAAGTCGTCTTGTTGCTACTCACAGAGCAAGATTGTATATTAAAGACCCAGAGTATTATGCTGAATTTGCTAAATATGTAGATAATAAATGGAATAAGCCATGTTGCGAAAAATGCAATTATTATTGGCCAACACACGCTAGGAGAAATAATGGATAATATGCCCGATTTTGGAGATGACGACAAGGCAATGATTGGTTGGCTTGAAGAGAAAAAGGCATTAATTTGGGAGGGCGTGGCTGAAGATGGAGAAGCCATGTTTAGATTTGATTTGGATGTCTTGCAAGAAGTATGTCCTCCATTGTTTGAGATGATGATGAATGAAATTAATGAAGATTTAATTTCTTTGTATAAAGACGGCTTGGTTGAGGTTGAATATACAGAAGACCTAGAGGCACAATTTAGGCTTACTGAAAAGGGCCAAAAGATGTCTGAGGCCATGAGGGATAACCCTAATTTTCCATTCGCAGATTAAGCAATAATGCGGTATAATATAAAGGACGGAGGTGAAAAATATGGATAATAACCAACAAACACCAGATCAGGCAGCAGCAAATCCAGAAGTAACAGCAGCTACTTCTCCTGATCATCAAGCATCAGCACCAGTAACAAATCTTGGAGTAAACGAGCCAAAGACTTTGGCTGGAGCATCAGTGCAAAGCCCATTGTCAGGAGCAGATGTTTCAATGACAACAGGTGCAGCATTCGGCGGACCAATCGTGTCAACCGAGCAGGGTAGCGTAGAAAACGCAACACGCCCATAATTTGAAGGAGGAACAATGGAGAGTATATACGGCAAGGTAGTAAAGTTAACTGCAGAAATTTTAAAATCCTGGACATCAAATCCAGGCGTTGTCTCTCCATTTTCTTCATCTAGTAGCAGTCACAGCGAACCTAGCGATAATCATTTAGAGCATTATGTTCAACAAAATGTCACAACTACAAATGAAGATATTTCTTCAATGTTTAACTCAGACTTATTTACGAATGGCGGTGAAACAATGACAACGGAAAAAACACTAGATGTGGAGACATCTACAACAACAGAGACAGCTTATAATATGGCTGGAACATCAACTACAGAACCAGACCCACAAAGTCAAATTGCTATTACAAAATCAGCAGAGATTGAGCCAACTACAGTTGGAACAACTGCTAACACTACAACAGAAGCACCAGCATCTGGCGAAACTACAGAGCCTATGGCTAAAGCAGCAAGCGTATGCCAATCATGCGGTGGCGATGCTTGTCCAGATTGCAACAAAGCTATGCACTTGTGTGCATGCGATGGGATGTCTAAGAGTGCCCCTGCTGATGGTTCTGACTCAACTACAGAAAATACAACAGAGATTGAAAAGTCTGCAGGCGAGGCAGAGTCAGCAAAGGAAGAAGAATCTGAATCATCAGAGGATGAGGCTAAAGAGCAAGAAATGAAAAAGCTTGCTGATGATGCTGAAAATTATTTTGCGAAGAAGCAATTCTCAGATCGCCGTCGCAAAGAATTGGCACATGATAAGAAGGCAATGCCAGACGGATCATTCCCAATTGAGAGCGAAGAAGATTTAAAGAATGCTATTCAGGCAGTTGGAAGAGCAAAGGATTATGATAAGGCTAAGGCCCATATCATTTCCCGTGCAAAAGCTATGGGTAAGACAAGTTTGCTACCAGATGACTGGACTAAGAATATGGCTAAGTCAGCATGGGGCGGATTTTTTGTTCCAGTAGATTAATAAAAACAACAATGATACAATATACATCAGAAGGTCGGGCAACCGATCTTCTGTGTTTATGAGAGGCAGTTATGAAGATACTTGTAATAGGTAGTAGAGAATGGAAGAGCTATACCGATTTGATGCGGTATATGACTATTTTAATTCAGGATGCAAAAGAAGCACGTCCAGATGACAAATCCTTGATATTTGTCCATGCTGGGTCAGTTGGTGCTGAAAACATGGTCACTGAATACATTGGCAAAGTGGAAAAAATGATCCGTGACAATGGGTACAAAATCAAAGAAGAGATAGTTAGAAAGAACAAATCTCCTGAATTAAATGATTATTATATGATTGAAAATGGGGCGGATGCTGCCATTGTATTTTCAACAAGAGACCGTAGAACTAGAACAACTATCAAACTACTAGAAGAGTTTGGTATTCCAGCAGCAATTTATGAAGAATAGGATTGACAAGGTATATATATGAGTGATATAATGATACAACGTTCTCTAAGAGAAATCGCAGAGAGTCTACGTATAATTGCAGAAATTATGCAAAAGCAGGAAAAAGAAAAGTCCAATAAACTAGAAAAAGGAATATAATGTCAAATATCGTAGAGCTTAACTACGCACAAGCACATGAGTTTGTGGAGAAAAATAAGAATAAAGGATTTTATTGGGATGGTTACACAATTGTTAAGTGGTCTCCAGGACATAATGGTTATACACAGCCTAATGGTCTTTTCAAGAATGGCAAATGGGGTTATGCAAATAAGTTTCCTCTGACAGAGAAAGGGAATTGGAAGTTACCTGTAAAATATGTCACAAATACTTAAAGATCTGGGCATTGACCCAGAAGACGTTCGCTGGTATCATATTGCTGCATGCAAGGGCATGAACATCAATTGGTTCTATGATGACTATGAGACTGACCCAGTAATTGCAAAAACTGCTGATCAAGTCTGCCTAAGCTGTCCTGTAATCAAACAGTGTTATGCAGAGGGCGTATCTAACAAAGAAAAAGGTGTCTGGGGCGGGATTTTTATGAATCTTGGGCGCACAGATAGGCAAAACAATGTACATAAGACAAAAGAAGTATGGGCACAGTTAAGAAAGATACATGGCAAAAGTATTTTATAATGTAGAGATGGCTAAGGCTATTAGAGGTGTTAGGAAGCCTGTAAAGGATCTTAAACTTCAAGTAAAACTTATGCCTGATTGGGTAGCACTATGCGTATTTGAAGAAAATGTAATGCAATACGATATAGATAAAAGAGCAGATATCATGGAATATCTTCTTTTGTGCAAGCAAGTAATTGAATCTTATGGAACTCGTTGTGAACTAGAGGGAGTTAGATATGCCAAGAAGCAGAATGGTGTTTCTTAAAGAGGAACAATTGTATGCTGAGTTAGTTACCGAAGGTGCACATGCATCTCGTGTCAAGTATTATTACGGTGGCATTGAGTATGATGTGTTTATAGAAAATGAAGAAATCGAATTTTTAGATGATGATCTGGAAGAGGGAATATAATGAAGTGTTTTTCTTGTAATAAACAGAAAAATGACCTGAACGCAAAGAAGTCCGAATTGTTGCATGGAGTTGACCTTTTTCTATGCTCAACCTGCTTGGAGAATAAGATGGAGCCAAGATGGGTTGTAGTGCTGGCTGGAAGGCAAAAAGGCCCAGAATATGTGCGGGATTTCATCCTAAAACGTAGATATTTAGGCGAGGACATCCTTGCGAATGAACTTATAGTATAATAGGAATATATTATGTTAGAAATTACCAATGATATGGCTAAAATTAGCCAGGACCCGAAAGCTATTGTATACTTTTCAGCAGAATGGTGTGGCCCTTGTAAGCAATTAAAGCCACAATATGCTAAATTAGCTATGCAAGATGATGCAAATAACTACTATGTAGTTGATGTGGATAAGATTGAATCTACTTATTTAAATAAATATGGCATTCAAAGTATTCCTCAGATATTTGTTCTAGAAAATGGCGAAGAGTCAAAGAGGCTTAAGGGCAGAAATTACGAGGATCTACATGAAGAGATCAGCAGTATCTAAGTCATTAGATGCATTGGTGGGAGCAGCCATGTTTGTGGCACCCGCTATTTATGGGTCTTACCATGTAAGACATCATATGAGCATTGAACTTGATTTAGTGTTCTTCGTATGTGTTTCAATCGTTGGTTCTTTAGCTTTAATACAGAAAACATTATCTGCGATTCTGAATAAAATGTCATCTCCGATGACCATGAAGATAGTTGATAAAACAATTGACATGGATGGCATAGACATATTAATTAAATCTAAGGAGTAAAATGACAACAATTGTTGGTGTGGCTAAGAATGGAAATGTAATTATGGGGGCAGACACTCAGGTGACTGACGGTACCCGTAGACATAATCATGCATTAATGGAAAAGATATCTAAGAAGAATGGTTTCTTGATTGCAGGAAGTGGTGATGTTCAACCATGCGACATCCTACAACATATCTTTATTCCACCAGTCCCAACAGTTTCAGACAGAAAAGATTTGTATCATTTTATGATTACCAAGTTTGTTCCAGCCATGAGAGAATGTTTGGAAGAGAATGGTTGGAAGCCTAATCAAGAGGACAAAGACAGTGGATTCAATATGCTATTCGCATTTGATGGTGAGATCTTTGATATAGGTGATGATTTTAGTGTTATCCTGAATGGTGACGGGATTTACGGTGTAGGCTCAGGCTCACCGATTGCCATTGGTGCGTTGTACGCTGGTGCTTCTGTAGAGAAGGCACTAGAGATTGCTGCTAACAACGATGTTTATACATCTGCTCCGTTTCAAATAGTAAGACAGCAAAAAGCAAATAAGAATATCAAGTAGAAAAGAATAATCATGGAAAATGAAGATAAATCCTTTGAGGATTGGTACCGTATTGGCCTTGCAAATGATTGGATTACAGAACCATTTTGTCAAACTCATGATGGTGGATATAACTACATGAATGAAGATGAACTTGCAGAATGGGATGAAGGCGGGGATCCGTGCATGACTGTCGCTAGGATAAAATACCTAGGATGAGCGGGATAGACTATACAGGCATTCCATCATCAGAATGCCCTAATTGTAATTCAAAGAGATTCATGACATGGATTACTATAGACCCAGATGACTATGAAATTGGCATGTATGGCACAGATGGCTTGTGTGCTGAATGTGCAACACGATATACTATAGCAACACCACTGGACAACCCAGATTATATAGAAATGGAAATGGAAGAAGAGGAAGAAAATGACGAATATTAAACCACTAGGTAAGCTTATTTTAGTTGAAGAGATTGAAGTAACAGAGTCAAAGACCGCATCTGGACTCGTATTGACATCATCAGCAACAGAGCAAGATCTTCATAAGGGAGTTGTAGTTGACATTGGCCCAGGTGAAGTAAGCGGATTTAACGGCAACTTGTACCCAGTTGACACAATAAAGGTGGGGATGGTAGTATATTACTCTCCTAATCATGCAACAGAGATTAAGGATTCAGAAGGTAAGAAGTATTACTTTATCAACAGCAGTGTTCTATTTGGATATGAGGAATAATGAAAAAAGGAATTGGTAAGAAGGCTCAGGCTCGTGGCCATAAGCGTAGAGCAAAGGTAGTCGCAAAGAAACATAAGACTGTAACTAACCTAGAATACATTGTAAAGCTTATGGGTAAGTATGGAAAAGATTTGAAGCTAAAGGAATCTGATCCAGCAGGCACAAAATTCATTCAAGATTATCTAAGACCTACAACTAAGGAAGATGATGTCAAAGAAACTAACTAATCACTTTTATTTGTCAGGCCCAATGACGGGTCGTGATGACTTCAACTTTCCAGCATTTCATCAAGCAGCACAGCACCTTCGCAAGAATGGCTACACTGTATTTAATCCAGCTGAATCGTTCAATGGCAAGACTGACTTAGCTTGGACAACCTACATGGAACACGATTACGAGGCTATTCTAGACTCTGCAGCCGTTGTTGTCATGGAAGGGTGGGAGAGAAGCGTTGGATGCATCATGGAGCTTTTGGTAGCCGTTTCCACTGGGAAGAACGTATTTTTGTATACAAACACAAGACAAGTACAAAGACTATTTAAGAATTCAGACAATGCTCGTGATATGGTGCAAAATATTATGGATATGTATGTGAAAGGCAGTGAGCCGAAAACAGAAACAATCCAAAAAATTCAAGGTTCGCCAGAATTTGGTGATTATGTCTCACATAAAAATACTGTAGATACTACGGATACAGATCATGAGACCATATTGGAAGAAGCACAAAGACTTGTGCATGGTGATAGAGGGTCAGCATATGGTCATCCATATGATGATTTTAGCCGTACAGCCCAAATTTGGTCAGCAATTTTAGGTATTCCTGTTAGTGCCGAGCAAGTCTCATTATGTATGGTAGGACTCAAAATTAGCAGAGAAGTCAATAAGCCCAAAAGAGATAATAGAGTAGATGGGGCAGGATACTTTGAAACGCTAGATATGGTCCGCCAGGAAGCAGATCGCCGTGCCCGCCTTTCTTTGAAAGCAGAATCGAAACTTGAAAGCTCAATTAAACAAAATAAGAAGTTGTTGAAAAAGTCTCGTAAGGTACGGGAAGATGAGAGAATGCGTCGTCAAAGAATCGTTGACTTTGTTGAAGAAGCCCGAGCCAAATATGATTTAGATAATGCCCTATGGGATGATTATGATGACAAAGGTATTCCATATTGGGATAAGTGGACAGATGAAAGTCCAGAAGGTATAATTGATTAATGGATAAAATCTCAGTTTTAGATAAGGGATACGTTCGCCTAGTTGATGTTCTTGGTGATGACTTATCTATAGTAAATGCAGCCCGTGTCAGTTATGACAAGGAATCGGCGGAGTTTAATGAAAAAGATGTTAAGCTAATCAATTTTTTGATTAGGGAGGAACACACATCACCACTCCGCCACGCTGCTCTTACTTTTGAAGTGTACGCCCCACTGATGGTAGCCCGTCAATGGTGGAAGTATGCAGTTGCATCTACACATATTGATGATCAAAATGGTTGGAATGAATCTTCTCGTCGCTATATTACAGAGCAAGAAGAATTTTATATTCCAGATTATTACTCATGGAGATCAAAGCCTGAAAATTCTAAACAGGGTTCTGGACCTGCATTAAATTCTGACATGGGTAGAGATTTTAGCAATAAGTTATTTGATTTAGTAGAGCATGGTATTAGGCTTTATCACGAAGCAATTGATCACGGAGTAGCACCAGAATTAGCCAGACTATTCTTACCCGCATATGGTATGTATGTAAGATGGCGGTGGACAGTAAGCCTTCAAGGTGTCATGACATTCCTAGGACAGAGATTGCCACATGATGCACAGGTTGAAATTCAAGAATATGCAAAGGCAGTTAATGAATTAACTACTAAAGCATTTCCAGAGACTATGAATATTTGGAGAGAAATTGAACGAGGATGAGATTAGGGCAGAGACCCGTGCACAAATTGCAGATGAGATTGATGAAATTCTAATCTCACAGGAATTAGTTAATGAATTAGATCCACTCACAGTAGAGCAAATACTTAATCTCAAAATGTGGATTGCAGAAAATGTTAGAACAAGGAAATAAGGAGAAGTAAATGGCAGAAGTACCTTTGAGTCCGCAAGACTTGGATAGCATTATTTATAGCGTTGCTGTTGAATATATTGAACATAAGGCAATTAATGGTGTTCTTGAAGAGACAACAGAAGAGGTCATTAAAGATGTTGTTGATGATGTAGTATTTATTATCAACAGTTATATGGCAAATTTCAATGATACTATGAATAAGGTTCAGCTTGCAAAGGCAGATACTTTCAAAACCAACCTTGAATAGATTTAATTAATTAATCATTCACTGATATAATAGTGCTAGCACTAGTTTTTACTTGTGCTGAAGAGGTGAATGAACTGAAAAAAGTAATAAGATATATAGAGAACTCTATAGAGGAATTTGCTACTGTCGCTGCGAGAGCAGCAGGCAATCCTTGGTTTATCCTTGGGCATATTATATGGTTTGCATGTTGGATTATATTCAACGTTGAATCATTCCCTTATGGACTTCTAACCATGATAGTTTCGCTAGAGGCTATTCTAATCTCCAGCCTCATTCTCCTTGCTACAGAGACGGAATCTGACAGGGATCGGTTGTTATCAACCAGAAACATAAAGCTGACAAAACAGACTTATGATTTACTGTCTCACATACACGGAGATGTCACGGATTTGAGAAATCAAATTCTAAATAAGGATGAAGATGAGGGGGCGGGAGAGATCTAATGATCTATCTCGCTACCCTACTATATATGCTAGTCACCTATTATACAAATAGAACATTCTTAATGTGCTATAAAAATGAAGCAGATGATATGGAAGTATACACTGATGAATATATACAAAAACACAAATGGAATATACTAAGGTATAAAAACTACATGTAACAGTTGGAAGGGGTGGAAACGCCCCTTCCAATTACAGGAGACAAAATGGATACTAAGCAGTGGTTTAAGAATCAACTCAAAATGATAGAGATTGAGGTATTTTCCTATTGTGATAGAAAATGCTGGTTTTGTCCAAATTCCTTTATTGATAGACAAAGCACTAATATATTGCTTGACACAGATCAATATTTAAATATTTTAGAGCAATTAAAAGAAATTGATTATGACCAAGAGATAACCTATAGCAGATATAATGAACCTTTATCTCATAAGGCTATTATTTTAGAGAGAATCTCTCAAGCCCGCCAGTATCTACCAAAAGCTAAGCTTAGAACTAATACCAATGGAAACTTCCTAACTACAGAATATATCTATGAACTTAGAGATGCTGGATTAAATGAATTGTTTATCCAACAGTATCTGGCTAATGATGAAGAGTATGACCACTTCAGAGTTAAGTCAAGAATGTTAAAGAAGATAAGCAGACTAGATTTAGATGCTAAATTAATTACAGATATCCCAGGACAAAGAATAGAATACGATTTAAGTATTCCTGGAATGACAATTCATATTAGAGCAAGAAATTTTGCAATAGAAGGTACTTCCCGCACTGACGAAGTTGCCGAATACAATAAAGATTATGTAAGAACTGCTCCGTGTATGCAACCATTTAACAATATGTATATAGATTACAATGGATATGTAATGGTTTGTTGCAACACCCGATCAGATATTCCAGAGCATGCTAACGGCGTTATGGCACATGTATCTGAAGATAAATTGTGGAATATATACATGAAAGAAAAGTATAATTCATGGCGGGAGCATCTAAAAGATGAATCCCCCAAGTCTGGTATATGTTCTGGCTGCAAGAATGATATAATATTTACATGATGATACCGAGCACAAACTTTATTCAATTTGAGACACTTTTCTTGCAAAAGGATATTTATTATGAAAAGCTTGAGATACTTGAAAATGAAGAACTTCCCGTTTATATATTTACTAATGTAAATATGAGACCGCATATCAAAGATAAAACTTTAAATCTAACTGGTGAATGGTCAATTGTTTGGGATGCTGGTGGTCATTATGGTCACTATATTAAAGAATATGCTGGTGGTTTTGTATTCCTGAAGTCCAAATTCCCCGATCTAAAGCCATTGTTTTTTAGATCTGGCCCATATAAAGAAGGCGATCACGTTCAACTACAGCAAGCATATAATGTTGTAGATACAGTTAATGAAATGATCTATAATGATTTTGGCGGGATTAAACTTTCATCTGGTGAATATTGGAATACCAATATAGTTATTGAAAAGTTAATAGTAGTAATGGATAATGGCAGAAACATATTTAGAAGAGACTATCCATACTTTTTTGAATGCCAGGCTCCAGGCATAAGCAGGGAAATGATAAAGTATTTTGATAGACTTAAAATTGAAGATCCAACTAAGCCTAAAAAGATATACATAAGCCGAAAGTCTATGACTCAGACTATACGAGAACAGAATATCCAAAATAGAATGCATTACAAGAATAGATACTTTGATAATTGGATAGAAGATGCGTTAGAGCAAGCGTTTATTGATAATGGTTATACCGTGATTGATTTCTCTGGTATGCCTTTTGAGGAGCAGGTATCCTATAGCTACAATGCTGATGTATTTGCGGGAATAATCGGAACTTCATTCCATAATGGTATCTGGGTAAAAGAAGGAACAACCTTTTTTGCCGTCAGGCCTAATACGCTATATGATTTTGACTGGGAGAATGACATTACCAAGTCTATAAATGACATTAAATTTAATTATATTGATCTATTTGATTGCAAGAACTATGATGATGTCTATAATTTAACACAATCAATTATTAATTGATGCCCAAAGATCCCAGTCTGATCTATTCTTTTCAACAATTTGTGAATGCAATTCTGTTCCCCAGATTTCATTCTGATAGAAAATATCTCCGACATGACCAAACCATGCGGTAGCACCAGTGATTAGTGGGGCAGATTCTACTGGAGGAATTCCAAAATCACTAAGTATTTTGTTAAATAAGTTAAGTTGATTATCTTTTCCAAAATCTTCAGTTTTGACAAGTAAGTTGATTCTGTCTAATCTTTCTTGCAATACGCTCACGTTATTCTCACAGATTGCCCTAGTTTGATAGTTAGGGGTGTGTATAGTATCTAACCAATGCTGAAGATTCTCAGGTGTTCTATTTAGGTCGTGTCGCAGCGTGTAAAGATCTTCCTTACCTTTAAATAGATTGAAGTCATCATAAAGCATTAAATGGCAGAAATCTGAACAAGCACGGGCAGCGGGATCTCTGATTACAGAAAAAATATAAGTTTCATCATCAAATTCTCTCCAGAAATTATGGTTATAGTGTTGCTTGTTTAAATCAACGTTGATACCATTTCTTTCTAGGACTTGATATAAAGCTGTCATCCATGAAGCGTCAATGTTTATGCTTATGGTTTTATCTAAATGTAAGAAGTAAAATGATTTATACATAATTAATACAATTATACTATATTTTGTATTATAGGGTATTGACAGGAAATATGTCTGATTGGTATAATTACATTATGAGTGGTGCTTATAATCGTTGCCCTGATTGTGGCAGTTTAAGAAAACGTTATATGTGGCTAGGTGACAGAAAAGTTTGTGGAGATTGTTACGCTGAATACGCAGGAGATGCCTGGGTATCAAGACAAAAGGAAAAATAAATGATTAGCATGGAAGAATTGATTCTTATTAAAGAAGCAATTGCGAGTACCGCACTTGCAAAGGGCTGGGATAAAGAAACGCAAGACAAAATGTTTCACGAAGTAGTTGCACAATTAATTAAAGATAAAACTCCTAAGAGAAAGAACCATAGAAAGAATGGCCTCTAGTCGTTTAGTTACATGTCCCAAGTGTAAGAAGGAAATTGAAGTCCGTTCAGGATTTGCACATCACACATTAAATAATCATATGTCAAAGGAGCATAAATGAATATTGAAGAAATTGAAGAGTTTAAGAAAAGAATCTTTGCTAGAATCCCCAAAGGCTGGGGGTATTGGATTAGTTGTGATTCTGGCTGGTTTGATTTAATTGATGATCTAGATAAGAAAATTTCCCATTTAGCTCCTAACTATGAAATTCATCAAGTAAAAGAAAAATATGGAACACTAAGATTCTATGTTGGTGGACCTGCTAATAGCAAAGAGGCTGCAGATATCATTGATGATTTAATTTCATATGCAGAATATCTTTCAAAAAGAATTTGTGAAGTGTGCGGTGCTGGAACTTCTAGAATTAGGTCAAGATATGATGATAGTGTAAAGACTAGAGGTACTGGCTGGTATAAAACATTATGTAATGATTGTGCAATTAAACTTGAATATCCTACGGATGAAGAAATGGGCGTATGTAATGACTGATCTAGAAATTGTTCAAGAGGCGCAGGAACGGATTGAGTGGCAAATAAATTATTGGCGTGATGGTGATGACATCAAAGACATCCACGACCAACACAACTCATGGCTCGCCCATAAAGCATTCTTTGAGAGGCATGAAGCACGGACTTACGGAAGCGATGAACAGTTTTGTAAGAAGTGTTGCTCAACTGTATTCGTTTCTTATCCCTGCCCTGAATCAGTAGCACAAGCCAAAGCGATTATGGGGGTAACGGAATGACCCAACCCACTCACGATGAAGTTATAGTGTGGATTGATGAGCGAGTCGCCAAATTAAATGAATTAATTAACAACCCTTGCGATTGGGGTATTGAAACCGAGATTGAATACCGCGCATCTCTCCTAGCCAACCGAGATGTGTTGGTGAGGCATGAGGGAGAAACAGAATTTTTTGTTTCAGTTGCCCGCGATGAACCAGCGAAAAATGGTGAGCGTCAAGTATGTCGTGTTTGTGATGAATTATTCCCCTGCCCTACCGTCCTAGACATAGCCCAACGATTAGATGAGGTGATGTAGGTGAACAGAACAACTTATTTCATAAGAGCAAATGACGGGTGGTTGCCTAGATACAACATAGTCATAAGAAGATACTACGAACTTAAGATTGAGGATTATCCACCACTTCAAGAGTATTCAGATTATGGTCCATGTGTTTCAGGAGTGCTTTTAGGATGGAACAGAACGGGATTAAAGCGAGCGCACCGCAAAGGTAAAAAAGAATTAGCAAAGTACCTAGCAAAACAAGCGCGTAATTCCGCGCGAAAAAAGAAGGTCGCATTATCCCTACAACAAAGCGAGGTGGAGAAGTGAGTTACCTAAAAGATTTGCCATGCGCGAGTTGCGGAACTGAAAGCACTTACTGCTTCCCCGATAAACCAACGGCGCATTATTGCTATTGTGAGTTTCGGTTTGAGATTGGCGAGCAGATAGCACAGGAGATTGAGAAACGAAACAGTTTAATTCTTAAAACAAGCCAAAGTTTTTTAACCCATGCTGAAATTGTAGAACGATGCGCCGCTATCGCTAGGAGTGAAAAGTGAGTGAAATAACCCGTAAGCCTTTATTCAGTTTTGAGGAAGTTGAGGAAGAATTGGCTAAACAACGCGGGCAGATAGCGCGGGAGATTGGGAGGATTCTTGTGATTGGGTGGGATTGTCCTAGAACGCACTTTGTTGGGATGGAAAGTTGCGACTATTGCTCAGGATTCTTTGATGCTATGGAAATTGCAGCAGCTATCGCTAGGGGTGAGAAGTGAACTACTGTCCATGCTGGAGATGCAATATGGAGCCAGACGAAGAGGAGACATACGAAGATGAACCAGGCCGACTACATGATGAAATGAAAGAGGATTTGCCATGAAAGCAAAAGCGATTGATAAAGATAGTTGGGAAAACGATACAGAGAATCATCTATTGAAGATATGGATTTTAGAGCTGGAAGGACAGAATAAATGAATCAATCAGTAGAGTATCTAGATTTCTTAGCAAATCACTTCTCTCCCCGTGACTGGGATTATACAAGAGAGCATCAGATTCAATCTATTAGATATAAGCCAGAGTATGATCCATATAATAAACTTGGTAAGCGTGTAAAGAATGCGTTTGAATGGCTATTTAATAGAAAACCTGAACTTTTTAAAGAATTATCTTTGCGTATGCGTTTTAGAATGTTTAAATATGCATTGAAAAGAGAAACACATCTTCCAGATGGATCTTTAAACAGTGGTACTGTACTGACATTTTGGGAAGAAGATGGGGAATACATTCAAATGGTTCAGCCATCTGTAGGTGCACTATTGGCTAATTTCCTTAAAGAAGAGCCAGAGCACCCCCATGCAAAGATTATTATAGCGGAACTAGGTCGTATTTGTAATGCTTACGGCGAAAGAATTAAAAACGGGAAGGTTAATTAAATGAATACATATTGTCCAGCTTGTGTAGTGCCTAATAGAATTGGTACAATTGGTCATTCAGGTCAGCCAAAATACTGCGAGAAGCATTTACTTGAATTACCAATGCAACATTTCACAACCAATGCCTATAGTCCAATTTATTATTCATATACAGAGACTACTTATGAACCTAAGCAAAAGAAAAGAATTTGGAGGGCTCGGCAGCGATGATCTTTGCAATTACTTTAATTAGTTTATTAGTCTTATCTTCAATAGTAGGCATAACCTTTGGTATTTATGGGTATATAAGTGCTAAGTTGTGGGAGCTTTCCGCCAAAAAATTGTCATATAATGATTGGGAAGATGCTTGGGCTAATCATGAGATAAAGAAGCATTATAGATATATTGGATTTAAAAAATATGGAATTTGGGATTCAGAAACTGATAAGTGGTATGGTTCAATTCACTTTCAATTTCTAAAATGGTATGATAAGGAACTATTTAGATGGAACATAAAGAAAGGTTTATGGTAATGGAAAATAAGTCAAGGTCTCAGTTGAGACGAGAGGCTGTTGAAAAGGGGCAACCAATGCCTACATTTAATGATCACCCAGTTATTCAGACATTAGTTATGAATGATATGGCTGACAGATTGAAGCTCGGTATTGAACGCTACGGAACGGGTTTGCAGGCTCATAACGGGCGGGACATGCTATTAGATGCCTATGAAGAAGCCCTAGACCTATGTGTATACCTTAGAGGTATGATGTATGAAAGAGACAATAAATGATTATTAATTTTAAGAAACTTAAAGTAAATGCAAAGACTCCATTTCATGCAACATATGGAGATGCTGGCTCAGACCTATTTTCATCAGAAGCAGTACATCTTGGGCCAGGAGAGTTTGGTTCAACAGGCGTATGAGTACATTGTATTTAGTCGGATTTGCCTTCTATACATTGTTTATTGTTGGTGGGGTCTATTACTATGAATCCAAAATTAAAGACCTACAAGGAGCCATAGAAGACTATAAAAGAGCTATTAATCTAGCAAGAAGCAATTCAAATTATGCCCAATTACAGATAGAGCATAATAAACTACTTGAAGATTATGCCCTATTAGATCAAGAGTTTCAGGAGACATATAATGCCTACTGTAATATCTCAGATTTAGCCTTGCAATACAAAGAATTATGGAATAAGGCCGTTGAAGAGAATGAGCCGAAAAAGCAGGAATCCCAATATGAATATAGCACCTATAAAAGCGATATTTGGGGGGAATAATGTATAAGCCAGATTTTAAGTGTTCAGACTGTGATAATAAGGCAACCTATTTTTGTATAGTAGAAGATGATATATTTGCCTGTGATGACCATTTGCCTGGATATGGTGCAGGTAATGAATATTTCTGGAAAATAGACTTCAGATGAGAAAATTAATCATAAAATCATTTGATCCGACATATCCCAAAATATTTAAAATTGGGGCGGTAGATGAAGGCAATCACTTTGTTATAAGGATAGATATACTCCATAAGGCAGCCTTTATTATATACAGAAAAAGGGCATATTTTAAGTGGCTAGAAGAAATTAGCTATGAGTATAAATAATCACCCTTGGTATTATAGGCTAGAACCTTGGCATTTAAAGGCAGATGGCAGCGTATGGGCTATATTTGCCCTATGTGCCCTAATAATATTATTTACAGATAAATAGGGCGGGAAGGCAATGATAACCCTCCTTATCTTCACTATACTAGTAATACATATAAACATAACAAAGAATAAACATCTATAAAGGTGTTATAGAACTTATGTATTACATAATAATCATTACACATTTTAGCAAATATAGCTTATTTTAGCAGATACATAGGATATGGATCTAGGCTAGATAGGGCTTTATATGGCTTCCCAGGGCTTATTTAGTGGTGTATAGTGGAGCAAAGTGGAGAATAAATACATATTTAAATTTTTAAAATACTTAGACAAAATATATTTATTTGTATATGGGTAATAAAACGTTATCCACAGGCATATCGTAATATGTGGATAAACTGTGGATAACCATACGCAAAATACTTGTCAAATCCATATACGCAATATCTCACATACTGGTCATATATCAAATATATCCAAAATTTGACCATATATGTGCTTGACAAGGCATAATTTATGTGCATTCGTAATGCCTATTTAAATTTGCACAGATTTGGTCATATATTAGACATATTCCCGCATCTTGTCTATATTATTTATTATTATTTTATATTATGTATATGTTTTCTTATATTATTACTAGGGGTTTTTAGAGGTCTTTCGTAATGTGTTATTATTATTTTCTAGCCCGATCCCGCTTTTGGATTTTAAACTCCAGGGTGAATTATTGATCTTTCGTAATCCCTCCAAAAAAAATTTTTTCCCGATACCGATAAAATGATAAATTATTTATATTGACATATTTGGATCAAAAAGAAAGCCCCACGTGACCCGCATCACGTGAGGCTGAGGACTTGGCAGAACTGCCTGATCGCCCTATATTTTATACGTTATGAAATTCTAGTATTTCTGATTGATATTCTACAAAACTACCAAATGAATGCCAATGACCTTCATCATTAACCATTTGATTAATCATATCAATTTCAACTACAGTGTCATAGTCATTTTCTGTGGTATCTGTTAGATAGATACCAAAGCCTGTTTCTGAATCCCGCCCATCTTTAGTTAATTGGTCAAAGATAATGCGGGTTGCGTATGGGACATCTCCTAGAGCCAAACGAGGACGGGCTTTGTCAAGGGCAATAGCCAAATCCTCACGCCAAGAAGTTGCTCCCCAATGTGAGTAAAGCCCAATGTATGGCTTATCTAATTCTGTTTTGAATACGAAATTAACTCGGTCACCCATTTTATTCCTCTACTCTCTTTACTCTGATATCTTTACCTGTGACTTCTAGATTAAGTTGTAACATCAATTCATGCAATCCGTCCCAATACCCTCGCTTGTATTCACGAACTGCAATCTCTGGCTCATCTTCATCATAAGCATCCATAGCCTGCCATGATAACTCTTTAACTAATTGTAGTAACTCTTCGTTTGTCATAGCCATATTATAGCACCCCCCACTGACATTATACTTGTGTCCATTCCATGCCTGGCAATGTATCCTGAGACCAATTACCATTCTTTGACTGACCAACATGCTCATCAAGAACTTTCTTTAAATCAGTACACATTACTGCAATATTCTCCAATTGACGGGGTACGAAATGCTTTTTATGATATTCAGCCAAAACTGTTACATAAGCAGCAAAGATATGAAACAATCTAAGTTGAGCATTCTGTCCCCATTGTGTTACATCAAAGGCAAATTCCACAGGACGGAAACGCTCATCAGATAAGGCTGTCTCTGCTTGCTTGCTAAACTTACCAGTGATTGTCTTGCTGTCAGATTTCATGTTTAACATAGTTCCTCCTTGAACCTTGAATTATATCAGATACGCACTAGTTTGTCCAGTGCTTTCACTATTTGAGATGGAGCCTTAACTCCCCCTTCGCAATTGCAAAATGTCATATGCAGGCTACAGTCTTCGCACATAACATACCCGACCTTAACCCCAAGTTTGTCCACACCATACAGTGTACGTGATGTACGTAGTGGGGCAAGGTCAGAGTAGGGGTTTACTGTAAAGGGGTTGAGACCACCTTTGTACGTGGCTTAGGGTCCTTGACGGGACGGTCAAACTCAAGACCCGAGGCCTTCAGGGCCTGAATCATTTCTGCAGAGAAACGACCACGGGCTCCTGGTTTAAAACCCTTGCTAACGAGATACTCACGTGCATTTGCTTTTGCTGTCATTTACTTGCTTCTTTCTATTAGTTGGTTGTATTCTTCTTCGGTTACTTCATCGTAATTTACTACAAAATCATTTTCTATTACAAAATATCGGAGGGAGTCATAAAGGTCTTCCCATCCATAATCTATAACAAAACTAAGATTGTTTTCAATGATGTAGTACATAATTTCATCTGGCGTTGACTTCCAAATACATTCAGGTTGCTCATCACCCATATCTGAATCATACATGCTTAACAATGTATGAAATGTACAGTAATCTTGGATCCCTGGTCTCCAATTACCATGAGTATTAGCATTTGTATATTTAGACATAGATACATTAATATCTACGAGATGCCCGATGCGGTCAATTGCTGAAATGTTAGACATATAAATTCTCCTGAGCATAATATTGGGCCAATGTACGGACTGTAAAATCTTGACCCAAATTATAGCAGAATTCAACAGCCTCTGTCAAACTATCAGATTCAAAAATGGGGAGGGAAGATATATAATTATCTTCTTGTCTATCATATACTTCAAATGAATTAACCCCATTAGGACTAACAGAATAATCTATCTCTACGATTTCTAAATTTGTCATCATAGGGCTTATTTTACTCCATTCGTAACAGCCTTGTCAAGTCCTTCTACATAGGCCAAAATATGACCTGTAGCATCAATAGCCCCTTCAATATAACTAATCTCATAGTCATTGAATTCGCCATCTAAATCTTGATTCAAGCTTGTCTCATGCAATTTAAGATATTCAATTAGTTCTGTATACATTATTCAAAAATCTCCTTAACTAGTTCTTTATGCAAAACCTTTACGCCAGCATATTTACCGATCACTCTATCTAATTTGTCATCATATGCACAGGTTAGTTCCATTTGGTTATCATGAAGCATCTCTACTTCAATGCCATGTTTCCAAGCCTCAACCATGATTGCTCCCGCCGTTGGGCGGGAGCCTGCATCAATCGTTACAATAGCCATTAGTATCCACGCTCTTCTACTCGTTCTACTTCAAAATCATTTACAGATACTTCTGAACCATATGCTTCAACGCTAATCTGATTATGAACCAAGTCTTCAAGGTCATAGTCACCTTCACGCATATCAACTTCAACTGTCATGTCTACACGAACATAAGCAGTTACTTCAATCTCTTTAGTTAGTGGAACATCAAAGATGCCAGCAATCTGAGTGAGTGTATCTTGGTCTTCAGAGTCATCATAAACTTCGTGTAGCAAGGTACGAAGTTGTGACTCCTTGCGGTACCACTCGTTAGCCTTCTCTTGATTAGACTTATTTACATATACAAGTGCACGCACTTCGTTCTCTGTATAAGTTTTGCTAGTTGGAACATCATTTTCAATCCAAGTCAAAGTTATTGTTTGGGCGGGAATTACATCAGTCATTTCTTCTTCTTTCTTAGTAGGTATAGGGAGTATTGTAGCATCTACCACTGACATTAGGGTAGCAGTTCCACCGCATGCACAGTAGAAATTATCTTCGGTAGTTCTGTATTCTTGTTTAATTGTATATTCTACATATGAATCACAATCTGGGCATACATAGTTGCCATTTCCAAATAGTACTATGAAACATATCTAATAGACATGTTTCATAGTACTATTCATTAAAGTTAGCTAGCTCTAGCGGTTCAGTCTTTTTGATTTTTTGGCTTTTTAGCCATTTTTAGGGGTTATTACAATCCCTCGAAAGATCTGATTGTTTGAATTCTGCACAACGGGTGCAGGCTGGGATTGTGGCGTTGGCTGAGGACGTGTAATTTGTGCTGACTTACCCATGGACGTGATTCTAGAGAGTAACGCTGTAGCCTTTTTTGGTATTAATCCTTTACACCCCCATAGGGGGTGTGTATGATTACTACTAAATTTATTCCAGAGATTAGGCATT
>Ga0214192_1000024_pt1 | contig 99713 bp, 144 predicted proteins | sample TroBogEpilimnion_44_FD_153030 | JGI IMG/M metagenome (GOLD analysis project Ga0214192, IMG submission 153030) | Freshwater microbial communities from Trout Bog Lake, WI - 29JUL2008 epilimnion | ecosystem: Environmental > Aquatic > Freshwater > Lake > Epilimnion/Euphotic zone | place: Trout Bog... | reverse complement strand
GGGGCGTAAATGGCTCTAGTATGATGACAACGATAATTCCTTCTCTTACTACTGTAGTGGGTCAAGCTGGTTTTATGTTTTTAAAAAGCAGTTTTCCAGGTATTGGTTTGCAGTACGGAGACAGCATCAAATTTAATATTAGCATTCAATTTATATAGGAGCAACTATGGCTAGTTTTAACTCTAATTTTTATTTTCCTCAGGAAGGTCTTAACTACCTTTTGAACGCAATTCCAAGAGGAACACAGGCCGTTCCTTCTACACTTTATCTAGGTCTTACAGCCACTACTTGGTCAACCATTAGTGGATACGCTGCTGCAGGTGATGTTCCTCTTACCCTCAATGGTGGTACTTACCCAATTCTTGAAGCTAGTGGTCTCAGTGGTTATTCACGTCTAACTCTTTCTGGATCTGGTTGGCAAGCACCACAGACTAACACAATTACAATTGGTACAAGCACAGGAATTCCTGTACAATACTGTACTTACTCAGGAACTAACCCTCTTACATTCACAAACACTGGTGCTACATACACTACTATCAACGGTATCTTCCTTACCATCACTGGTACTGTAGGATCAAGTAGCTCAGGCGGAAGTACAGTTCTATGGTACGCACCATTCTCTGATCTTTCAACCGTAACTCTAGCTTCAGGCGACTCACTAACTGTTACTCCTACTTGGCAATCTGCTTCTTACCCATACTAATTAGTAATCAGTAACAGGTAGATAAACAATTAATAGGAGTATTATTTAATGGCCCTCCCAGATTCCAGTGTAATACGATCATACCCTGGTGGTGCTGCACCTACGTATCTTTCAGCATCGCTTAACTATGCATTCGCAAGCGGACAAACAATAACTGTAGCTAATACCACGGGATGGTATGAAGTTAGCGCAGGCGGATATAATACCACTAATCCACTAGGAACTAGTGGACCTTTTACGCTTGTTGTAGATTACGGTCTAGGCAGCGAAGAAAAGATACTGTGTGCTAGCGGTGCCATCTCACTTGGTGTTAATACCACTATTTTTGTTTATAACGTTAGTGGTACCAATGGCCGTGGCTATGACGGAACAACTGCAACTTCGCACTCAGTAGGATCTTCTAGCGATTATAATGTTTTTCCTGTTGCTACAGCTATTGAACAAGCTCAATTTAACCTTGCAACAAGCATAATTGGCAATTCAACCTTAGTAGTATCAGGCACAGCTGCTGGTGGAGACCTTGCTGGTACTTATCCTAATCCAACACTTAAAGCAATATACACTGGCGACACGTTCTCTGGTGGTGGCGGAAGCTTCTTGCCAACATTTTCATGGGATAATGCTGGTCGTATAACCAATGTTTCAGGTATTAATATATTTATTCTAACAAGTGCAGTAAGTGGATTAAATACAACTATTAGTGGTTTACAGACCCAAATTAACACTAATGGTACAAACATCAATACACAGAGTGGGCAAATTAATACACAGAGTGGGCAAATTAATACACAGAGTGGGCAAATTAATACACAGAGTGGGCAAATCAATGCATTATTTGTAACAACTAGTGGTCAATCTGTAAGTATTTCTACTCTAAATTCTACTGTTAGTGGTCAAACTACAAACATTAATTCTTTAAACACTCAAGTTAGTGGTTTAAGTACAAGAATAGATAATCTATCGACTACTACAGACTCAGGGTTCGCTAGTGTAAATACACAAATATCAGGACTCAATGTAGTAGTTAGTGGTCAAGCCAATACTCTTGCTACTGAAGCAAATAACATCGCCACACTTTCTGGTCAATACGTAACTCTTTCAGGTAACTTAGTTACAACTAACTCTAATGTTGCCAATCTTAGTGGTCAATTCGCATCACTTTCTGGCTCATACAATACTACGTCAGGTATTGTAACCAACCAAACTGGATATATTGCCACACTTAGTGGTCAAATGATCACTGCTAATAACGGTATCTCAACTAACGCTTCAAACCTCTCTACATTATCAGGAAGTGTTGCTACTATTAGTGGAAAGCAAGTAACTGACGAAGCTAATATTGCTTCACTCTCAGGATCTCTTGTTACTCTAAGTGGTCAATTTGTAACTACTTCAGGAAGAACAATCTTTTCTGGCACAACTGCTGGTGGAGATTTAACTGGGACATACCCTAACCCAACTCTTAGAACAATTAGTGGTGTTAGTGGTACTTATGGATCTGCTACACAAACTCCATTGCTTTCTATCGATTCAAATGGTCGTGTTACTAACGCACAACTTTACACAATCCAGATTGCTGAAAGTCAAGTAAATAACCTAGTAACAGATATGACTAGCATATCTGGAAACATTGCTAGTGTATCTGGCAAGCAAGCTACAGATGCTTCTAATATTGCTACACTATCAGGTCAATACGTTACAACTTCAGGGATTGTTACTAATAATACTAGTTACATAGCTACAATAAGCGGAAAACAAGTCACTGATGAAGCAAACATTGCCACGCTTTCAGGACAATACGCTACCACTTCTGGTATCGTTACCAATCAAGCAAGTTACATAGCAACAATCTCTGGAAAACAAGTTACCGATGAATCAAATATTGCTTCAATTAGTGGTAGCTTAGTTACAGTTTCTGGAGTAGCTTACGCTGCTCTTCCAAGAACAGGTGGTACTATTTCTGGTAACTTAACTGTTACTGGTACACTTTCTGTAAATTCTACTAATATTGCACTAGGAGCTAACACTCCCATATCCAGCGTCAATTCTGCTGGTGTAGCTATTGGTAACTATGCTGGTCAATCTAGTAACAATAATGGTGTAGCTATTGGTGCTTATGCTGGTTCTACTCAAAATTTTGATGGTGTAGCTATTGGTTATGAAGCCGGTTATTATTACAATGAATTTGGTGTATCAATTGGTTATCTAGCCAATATTAATAATACTGGTAGCAATTATGCTACAGCAATTGGTTACCAAACCAATGCAACTGCACCTGGATCTGTTGCTATTGGTACAGATCACACTGGTGCTGGTGCTACTTCTTCTACACAAGATCAAATTGTTTTAGGTACTGCCAACCACAATGTTAATGTTCCAGGTACTCTTACTGTAAGTGGAATAAATGTTCTTACTAGTATAAGTGGCGTAACAGCCGGTGGTGACCTCCAAGGTACTTACCCTAACCCAACAATCTCCACTGCACTTAGTGGAACTATTTCTACTAATACAACTAACATAGCAACAATCTCTGGAAAACAAGTTACCGATGAATCAAATATTGCTTCAATTAGTGGTAGCTTAAATACAACTAACTCTAATCTTGCTACTCTTAGCGGTAGCACAGTAACTCTAGGAACAACACAAACTATTAGTGGTATTAAAACTTTTACAGGCACCACAACTTTTTCTGGACTTACTTACTACCCAACATTTCCTACAGGTACTTACGAGTTAGCTAACAAGCAATATGTAGATGCTGCAGTTGCACAGCTCAACGTACACGCTCCTGCATTTGCTGGAACCACAGGCAACCTTACAGCTACATACAGTGGTGGAACAATAGACCAAGATGGTGGTTACGGCATTGGAGCTACTCTAACTTCAACCACTAATGCTGGGTTTGCAATAGATTCTATAGCAGCTAGTGGATTTGTTAGTGGTGCTCGTATTCTAGTTAAAGACCAAACTACAGGAACCCAAAATGGTGTTTATGTAGTTACAGTTACAGGTAGTTCATCAATTCCTTGGAAACTAACTCGTGCATCTGATTACAATGATTCAATTAGTGGTCAAGTAACTGCTGGTGATTTTATATTCGTACAGAGCGGTACAGTAAATGCTAATAATGGATATATTATGGCCTCTGCAGGTACTGGTCCCAATGGTGACATTGTTATTGGTACTGATACTATTCAATTTTCACAATTCTCAGGTGCTGGAGAAATTAATGCTGGTGGTGGTCTTACCAAAACTGGTAATACAATTGATGTTGTCACTGCAAACTCAAGTAGAATTGTTGTTAACCCAGATAGCATTGATCTTGCAACTATAGGTACATCAGGTACTTATGGTTCAAACAATAATGTTTCAATTATTACTACAGATGGCTATGGTCGTATAAGCAACATTACAACTAGTGGTATACAAATTGCAGAAAATCAAGTTACTAATCTTTCTGGAGACTTGTTAGCACTGAGTGGTTCAATAACTACAACCAATAGCAACCTTGCAACACTTAGTGGTCAATACGCTACAACCTCAGGAATTGTAACCACTAATACAAGTAGCATTTCTACCCTATCAGGTCAAATGGTTACAGCAAATGCTAATATTGCTGCTACTAGTGGTAGCCTTGCTACTCTTTCAGGCCAGTACGTATCAACAAGTGGTATTGTAACTACTAACACAAGCAGTATTGCAACGCTATCAGGGCAAATGGTTACAGCAAATAGTAACATTGCTGCTACTAGTGGATCGCTTGCAACCCTTTCTGGACAGTTTGTAACCCTTTCAGGATCATACAACACAACTAGTGGTAACCTAAATACTACTAATACCAATGTTGCAAACCTTAGCGGACAATACGCAACCCTTAGTGGTCAATATGCAACTACTTCAGGTAATGTAACTACTAACACAAGCAGCATTGCAACTTTATCAGGGCAAGTAGTAACACTTTCTGGTAGTGATGCTAACAAGCTTCCACTTAGTGGAGGAACCGTTACCGGTACTTTGAATGTTAATAGTCCATTCAATGTTAATGGAAACGTTAGCATAACTGGTACAGAAACTATTTCTGGTGCTCTAAACGTTAATTACACAATCAACGCTACCACGCCTACTACTAACCCACCAATCAACTTCGGTGGAGGACTTTCATACTCTGACGTTAACATCATGGCTGGTTTTAACAATAGTGTTAACAACTATAACCAAGTTATTGTTCAAAATACCAACTCTGGTACATCTGCAAGTACTAACCTAAACGTAAGTAATAACTTGGGAACAAGTGGTACTAACTACGGTGAGTTTGGTATGAACTCCAGTAACTTTACTGGTAATGGTGCATTTAACATTGCAGGTGCTGTTTACCTTGCTTCAGCCTCTACAGATCTAGCTATTGGTACTTATGGCAACAATGCTATACACTTTGTAACTAATAATGCAGCTAATGATGCAATGACAATTACTAGTGGTGGAAACGTTGTTGTAGCCAGTGGATTTACAGTATCAGGAACAAGTACACAAATAGGTAACGTTTCATTCAGTGGAGCTGTTACCGTAAGTGGTTCTGCTGTAATGACCAGTGGTTCTGCAGTCGGTGGAGATCTTACTGGTACAATAGGTAATGCAAAAGTAACTAAACTACAAGGTTACACAGTATCAAGCGGTGCACCTACTGCCAATGCAATGCTTATCTATAGTGGTTCTCAGTGGGTCTCAGGTCCTGTTGTAAGCGGTACAACTGGTACTGGTGGGGTTATCCCTTATGCTACTAACCCATTGCTAGTAGCGCCTCTAGAACAGGTTGTAGTTAGTTCTGGTGTAGTATCTTCAAGCGCTGCTGCTGTTCTCAACACCGTTTCTGGTGGAGTCTATGTCTACACTGCTGCTCCAACATCAGCATGGCAAATCCAAATAACCAATGCTCCAACTACTGTTGGTCAAGCCGTTACTGTCACTGTTGGTACAAATAATGGTTCTACAGCCTATCTCCCATCAGGGTTTACGATCAATGGTTACACTGTTAACGGTGGTACTACGCTACCTGCCCATGGAACAGCATATACTAACACTTACACCGTAACAGCGTATTACCAGGGTGGTTCAATATGGACTGCTGCAGATGCAACAGTAAACTATGACTTTTATGCTATTACATTAATATGTACAGCAGCTAATACGTATGTTATGCTACTCGGACAGACTAAGTTCTAATGCTATTATCGGAGATTAATTTCTAATGCCATTATTCTCAGCACTAAGTGACCTTGCAGCCCGTGCTTATGGGCTCCTATCAGGATCTTTAGCACCTATTAGTGACCTTTTTGCAAGAACAACATCAGGATCATTAGGAACAGCTGTCCCAGGTGGACAACTTTGGGTTGCACAAACTGGTGTATGGTATGCAACAAGCGGATCAGCAACTACATCAACAGCAGCTAGTTCTTACCCATTAGCTACAATACCTTACAAAGCTAGCGCAACAATGACGTTGAAGAGTGCTTCAAACGGTACTGGAATTGCTTTTTGGTGGACAAGTACTGGTAACTGGTGGGCAGTTGTTAACAATGCTTACTCACAAAATAACATAACAAGCTATACTTGTACTGGTGGATATCCTTGCACAGGTTATACATGCGCAGGCTATGGACCAGTGTGTCAAAGCTATTACACTGTTTGCACAGGTTATGGTTACAGCAGTGCTTATGGTGATCCAAATGCTAAGGGAGCAACTACAACGTTGCCTAAGCGAAAGCGTCGTACAAAAGAAGATTCACCAAATACTCGACCTGTTGAAATTCCAAGACCAAACAACCTTAGCTACTCACCACCACCTCCACCATTCTTTCCTCCATTCTTCCCACCTTACTTCCCACCACCATTCTTTCCACCATTCTTTCCTCCATTCTTCCCACCTTACTTCCCACCACCATTCTTTCCACCGTATTTCCCACCACCATTCTTTCCACCGTATTTCCCACCCTGCATAAGTTATGGAACAGCTTGTGGAGGATACGCTACGCAATGTACATCGTATTCTTGCTCGTCATATGGTGCTTGCGCTGGATACACAGCCAACTACACAACACAGTACTATAACCAGCTAAGCTTGCTACAATCTGTAGGTGGTACAATCACTACAATTGCAACAGGAGTTCTACAAGGACCTTCAAATAGCACAACAGCTCAGATTAACTCTATCCAAATCGTTACTACTAACAGCAATATTACAGCAACTGCCTTTAGTGATTCTGCATTGGTAACATCTCTGGGAACTTTGTCTAGTAATCAGACTGCTCCAACTGGTAATGTTAGTGTTGGTATCATTGATTCACCGGTTGGCGGAAGTGCCACCCAGGGTAGTACTGTAGGACCATTCTCAGCGATATAATCAATAGAAAGAGACCATGACAAACAAAGAAGAAGACCTAAATAATACGCCTCCTATGTATCGGATTGCTTTTATTCTTGATGGTTTTGTACAAGAAGTAATTGAATGCTCAGAGAGATTTGCAGCTTTATTACTAAGTAAGCCAATAGCAAGAAACATAACAGGACTTGACATACCGGTAGGATTTCAGTATGATGTAGCTACCGATACTTTCACTGATTTTGATGGTGAAAGCCTAGAAAATAATAGGAGTTAATATGGCAATTCCAATCCCAGAAGATCCAATGATAGCTATCAATACTACTAACCGTTTGGCATTTATCCTTGATGGTCAAGTAGTTCATGTTCAAAGTTGCAGTGCTAGAAATGCAGCAATTATGACAAGCCAACCAATAATAATTGATATTACAGATCATGAACGCGGCGCTTTTATCCAAGTTGGTCTTGGTTACGATGAAGAAGCCGGTGAATTTGCGAGTGAATACCGTTAAAAATGAACGGACAACCAAAGCAAACGCCTTGGGAATTATATTTAGAAAATCTAAAGAATACTTCCGAAGAAACATCTGAACAACGCCCAGCTAGACCATGGGATCTATTCAATAAAAAAATTGGTAGAGTAGAAGACGAATTAGCTAGTGAACGCCTTGCAATTTGCAAAGATTGTCCACGCATTCGTAAGTCATCCATGCTATGTAAAGAATGTGGTTGCTTTATGCCTGGAAAAGTAAAATTACCTAATGCATTCTGTCCAATAGGTAAATGGCAAGCCGTTGAACAAGAACTAGAGGTTAATGAGGAAGAGGAAGACGAAGAGTAATGTCGCGTCAAATCATAAAATACGAAAGTCGTAATGGTTTTATAGATCACATGAGGCCTATGCTTTCCGTTGTACCTGATTGGTACAAAAAAACAAAAAGATGGGTAACTGACGAAAATGGTCAAGAATGGCCTGGAGTTAAACATTGCATCCCATTCCTTGAAAGCCTTACGCTCGGTTACACCATAGTTCTTGAAGAAAGTGTATATGTTCAAAGAACAGAAAACGGTGTAATTATACGTTATAATAATCCAAAAGAACCTGTCGTTAACAATAGGCCAAGTGCAGTAACTGATCCATCACCAGTCCCAGAGGGATATGAAGATGAACATTTTATTTGGTTTGCTAACATAACTGTAAGACCTCCTGATGGTTATTCATTACTTTACACACACCCATTGAATCGTTGGGATCTACCATTCTTAACAAGCAGTGCGGTGGTAGACGATTATGTAATGCCCGGTGCTAACATGTCTTTTTTTATTAAAAAAGGTTTTGAAGGTGAAATACCTAAAGGCACCCCTATAGCTCAAGTGATACCATTTAAAAGAGAAGAATGGGTAGCTAAATCTACAAAAGGTCTTTGGGACATAGCTGATACTACTGTGAAAGCTCCTATATCTGAGTTGTTGAATGGTCATTATAGAAAAAACTTCTGGAAGAAGAAGGTGTATAAATAATGTTTAAAAAGAATAATAAAAACGTACTTTATTATGAAGGCTCCCCAACCGTAGAAAAAAAGGGTATAGGAGCTATGGTTGAAATCGTACCTGATTGGTATAAAAAAACACCAAAGTTTTTAGATAATAAAGATCCAAATAACAATATGCCTGCTATGGGTCTTAAGATGTGTATACCATTCTTAGATGCTATGACAACTGGATTTTATATGTCTTTGCCACAAGAAGTTTATGTAGAGCAAACAGAGAATGGACCATCTATCCGTTGCAAACAACAACCAATGCCAATTAGCAATAGACCTCCAATGACTACAGACCCAATGCCATCGCCAGCTGGTCATGATGAAGAGCATTTTATTTGGCAAACTCAGTATGCTTTCCACCTTCCTGAAGGATATAGTGCAATTTTGACACACCCATTTAATAGGTTTGATCTACCATTTATGACATTCACTGGTATCGTAGACGGTGACTTCTTTATGCATGGCGGTAACATACCATTTAGCGTTATAAAGGGTTTTGAAGGTGCTATTCCTAAAGGTACTCCGATTCTTCAAGTTATTCCATTCAAAAGAGAAGACTGGGTAGCTAAAAAGAAGAAAGGGATATGGAAAAGAAGTATGGAAAACCATCCCGAAAGAAGCTATGATTACCAAGTTGGTTGGTATAGAAAAAATATATGGCGTAAAAAAGTTTATAAGGTAGAAAGCTAATGTTTAAGAAAAATAAAATATACAATGAAAAGCGTCGTTGGAAAACGATGGTAATCCCTAAAAACAATGAAAATCAAACACGTTATCTTCGTTTTCTGGAATCACGTACTGCAACAAGACTATTTATAGAAAAAGATAAGAATTATAAATTCTATATTGTTTCTAGAGGTACTAACCCAGGTAAAGTAAAAGTAGTCGGTATTGCCACAGACATAAAAAGTGCTATTACATTGTCCAACCTTGAATTGGAAAAAATAAACAAGGGTGAGTAGTGATCTATTCTCCCGATAATAACTTTTTATTGTTAAAGAATTATAAAGTCGGCGGCAGCTCGTTAGAATTATCATTATATAATTTAGTTCCAGAAAACTCTACCTGCACGCCAATGATGCCTATTGATGAATCACAATATGGCCATATACCAAGAAACTTTATTTATGGTGATACACAGCTTGAGAATCATGCTTCTTATGAAGAAGTCTGTAAAGTTTTTGGTGAAGAAAAAATAGATAATACAATCTCTGCTGTTTTTGTAAGGCACCCATATGAAATCATAACTTCATGGTTTTTTCATAAAATGAGAGAATATTGGGGAGTAAAAACAAACAATGATGCTGATCCATTTGAATATGGTGGCGGTTATGACTGGGATGCATTATCTGGAAAGCAAAAAGATTATTTAAATTATCGTTTTTTTTATGCAAGAGAACCAGAATTTTATGCCCTTAATAGTACTAAATGGATATATTCATCAAATGGTGAAATATTAGTTGATCATATTTTACGATATGAAAATGGAATAGAAAACGAAATAAATAAAATTTTACCAATGGTTGGGTTGCCAGCAATTACAATACCTTATAAAGCAAAAAGCGATTACAAACCACAACACATTTCATACAAAAATATATTTGGCAAGCAAGAACTTGAAACTATACAAAAAGAATGGTCTTGGGAATTTGAAACTTTTGGTTATGAGCCTTAAATGACATTAACTAAAGTTTGGAGCAAATACAATAATCCATTTAATTTTATTAACAAAGGCAACGTAGACGTTGGTAAAATTGCGGATTATTTGTTGAGCAAGAATGAAGATAAATACTTTGATGAACGGTTAAATCTAACCCACCATCAACATGGTAAAATTCTAATAGTGCAGGATTACCCCAGGAATTGGTTCTATCCGGCACCTTTCACGCCAGAATTTGAATGTAAAGATAAAGAACTTTGGGCATTAACTAAACCAATAATCGATAAATTAGAAAAAGACTGCGATGGTAAAGCAGCTAAAATATTTTATTTCTTATTGCCAGCTGGAACCAATATCTATATTCATATAGATCTTGGACAATATTTTAGTGCTGTACATAGACATCAAATACCGATAATAACTAATCCTCAATGTGAAACATGGGTTGATGGCGAAACTATAAACATGAAGCCAGGGGAAATCTGGGAGATAAATAATGTTAAACGCCATGCAGTTGATAACAATGGAACAACACCAAGGATTAATTTAGTTGTGGACATAATGCCTATGTGGGCTATAGAATCAAAATAGGAGACAAAATATGCCTAGAGAACAATTTGAATTGCCCTTAAATCAAAAAGCATACGATGACGGCTTTTACGAGTTTCGTGGATTGCAAATAGCCATTGGTGAGGGTGTTTATGCAGAGGCTTATGGAATTGATGTGTTTTTTGAAAACATGTTGTTTTTTGTAAAAGAAAAGATTAATCCATTAGAAGGCCTTACCGTAATAGACATGTGTGCTGGATCAGGCATGCTCGGCATAGCGATGGCAATAGAATTCCCCAATTCAGTAATTTATGGTGTAGAGAAATATGAAAAGCCATTTTTTTGGACTACAAAGAATGCAGATGGTTTTAAAGAGCAAATAAATAAAAGCAATTCTAAATTCATTCCAGTGATGTGTAGTGCTCTGGATTCAATTGATAATCTCAAACATCTTCATGGTCAGGTCGATTTTATCCTTGCAGGTTATCCATGCATACCCATTCCAGATGATCTTTCAAAAGTGGATACTCTTCCTTACGATTTAACGTCAGTAGCTGGTGGCGAAGACGGACTAGATGTTATAAAAGAAATTTTAACCGCATCATCTATTCTTCTAAAAAAGGGTGGAGTTTTAGTAACAACTACTCCAGTCAGAATGTTTAAACACGTAGAACCATTGCTTGATGACTCAGTGTGGAGCGAAACATTTGAATCACCTCTTGAGTTTATGGTTACAGTTAAAAAATAAAAGGTAAATTGTGGATAAAATAAAAAGAGAAATACTAGCACCAGGAATAATAAGTTATAGCAATGTAGGAGAAAATATTTCCAATATGGTTCCTGAATGGGAAGAGCATATTAAAAATGGTTCTCTAAATTGGGCTCCACATTCCTATGTTGGAGAAAACATAAATATTCCAGAAGCTAGAAAAGTAAAGCTTATGGGTATTTCCAATGATGGTAGGAACAAAATAATAGATAGTATAAGAGAACATTTTGATAATGCTTATAAGGCATATGTAGACGATTATTGTGAAAAGTACCATACAGATACTATCGGATCTGATGCATACCAAATTCTAAAATATGAAATAGGTCATCATTACAAAGCACATATTGACTGGGGTCGTGGTGCTATGTTTGAAAAAAGAACTTTTTCTTTAACACATTATCTTAACAATGATTACGAAGGTGGAGAAATTAATTTTGTTGAATTTGATTTAAAAATTAAACCAAAGAAAGGGCAATTAATTATTTTCCCTGCACACTTTCCTTATGCACACCAAGTAGAACCAGTTATCAGTGGAGTGCGCTGGGCAATAACAAAATTCTACCATTAATGATTATCCAGATTATTGGGCTTCCTGGATCGGGTAAAACTGCTCTAGCAAATGGTTTAAAAGAAAAAATACCTGTAATCCATTTGAATGCTGATGAGGTTAGGGCAACAATTAATTCAGATCTTGGGTTCTCAAACGATGACAGGGTTGAACAAGCACGCAGGCTTGGTGAGATGGCAAGACTTTTAGAACGCCAAGGTCATAACATAATTGTGGATTTTGTTTGCCCTACGGAAGAGGCAAGAGAGGCTTTTGGCAAACCAGACATTCTTATCTGGATGGACCGTATCAAAAAAAGCCGTTTTGAGGACACTAATACCCTTTGGCAAGACCCAATAAATTACGTCGATTTTATAATTAAAGATGGTTTAACTATTGAACAAGAAGTAGATTGCATCATTAGTAAATACAGCCTTTAGATCCTTACAATGTAAGACCCTCTATAACTCAACAGAGTATATAGTAATCCCTTTCTAGCTTGCTCTTCCCCAAGAATCTAACCATCAAAGATTGCGTAATATAGCATAATGGCCAATAAAAAACCCAAGAATAATATTACTAGAGGGTATCGTTCAACCAATAATAAGGTTATTGAAGGTTGGACTGGTGGTGAGGGTGGACCACACCCGCCAGAATATAGTAGTAATTATAAGACTATTCTATTTGGTTATTTTGCCACGAACAAAAATGGTAAAGTACCAGAAGGTTGGAGAGGTGGTCAAGGTCCACATGTCCCACCACCTTATGTAGGACCTAAGAGTAGCTTTACTAGAGCATTCTATTCACCCAATACTGAAGCGTATGAACTTGGTTGGAGAGGTGGTTATGGATTCCAGAAGCACCTTGATTACTTTAAGAATGCCATCGCTTTGGCCACAATATTGGTTAATAACCAGTCAAAAATCGGTAGAATTAAACAAGCTTCATCTACGTCTACAAATTTAGCAAAAACCTCAAAAAGTTATATCCAATTAAGATTTGCCATTGCTCTACAAACCTCAGCTATCGTTACTAGATATATTAGATCCAAACTAAAAGATGTAATAGCTAATTATACTGGTGTTATAAGAAATAGCAAGCGTTTTACAGGTATTCGTCGTGTTACTGCCAATAGCATTGGTTACGCAAAAGTTACTAAGATAACAAGACATTTTAGAATTTCTATAGTTAATCTTGTAAACCTTGCATTCGAAGGCCGCATCGATCAATTCTTTAGAAAAGCGATTGCTGCCTATACACAATCAGTAATCATTGTCAAACGATCTAGATTCACCCGTACTGCTAAGGCATTGCAAACCTCTTTAGCAAATAGTTTAAAGCCATTTGATCAATATTACAGAAGTGCTATCGCTACTGCAACCAGACTAGTAAATTCTAGTAAAACCTTTAATAGGTTTAGAACAAGTACTATAACAAGCATAAACATAGCAAATAACTATAAAACAATCAAACGTATAAAACAAGCATTAGTTGAATCCACGTTCTTAATTCGTAATGCAAAATCTTACAATAATTTTAAAAAAGCGTTTGCCACCAGAGTTTCGCTTATTACATCTAAAAATTCTAACATTAGAAGCAAATTAGTTACCGTTACTAGGGTGTCTCTTGTAAAGAGTAGCAGGACATATAATGCCAGAGTCCGTGCTATAGCTATCAATATTGTCAAAACTATTAAAATTGGTAGGTTTATAAGAACCGGTTCAGCTAATGCTATCAACATAGCAAATTCTTATAGAATTAATGTTCTTTTTAAAAAAGCCATTTCTATGGTTATCAACATAGCACGAGATGGAAAGATCGATCGATTCTACCGTTATGCCATAGCTAGAACAACCAATTTGGTTACCACTACTAAACAATCTAGATTTATTAGAGTAGCTAAATCAACCCAAGTAGGCATTACTATTGCAACAAGAATTGTCGTAGCTAGACGCCTCGCAACAGCTAACCGTGCAATGCTCGTTAAAGTCAGCAAAAACTATGGCAAGAACATAAAAGTTATATTCACAGGGTTAACCAAAAATAACAAATTATTTAGATTCACAAGAAGAGCAACGGCAGCAGTCATTAATCTTGCTACTACCAGGAAATTTTCTAGGTTCATTAGAGTTGCTAAAGTAACTGCAACTAATATTGCATTCGATGGAAAAATTGATCAATTCTATCGTTATGCGATTGCTAGAACTACAGGGCTTATTAAAACCACTAAATTATCTAGGTTCAATAGGAATGCCAACGCTAATAGAATAAACCTTGCTAGAACCAATAAACGCCGTGCTACCTCTATCAAGACTCTATCCACTAATTTGAGTTTTAATATCAAATCCCATGCATACCGTAAAATTGCCAAGAATATTGTTATATTCATTGGTAAGGTTGTAAGTGGTGGAAAAGTTACACATAAGAATGCTTCAGTATTGCAGAGTGTATCAGCTACTGTAACCAAGGCAAACAACCGTAAAAAATACGCCACTGCCACGGTTAGCTATGAAATTGGTACTACCAAGGGTAGAACTTATCTTAGAAGAGCAATTGCCACAACAGTCGGATTGGTTCGCTATGGACTCAGCCTAGTAATGAATGTAAGATCTGTAGAATCTGCCAAGGTTGAGCCAGTCAACGAGGTCAATTTCTATGTTACACCTAACAACCCAGACGTTGTTGGGGAGTACACATCTGAAAATGACCAGCCAGGTGACTATTCGGAGCCTGTGAATAACCTCGGGGAAGATGTAGTACCTACCTAAATCCACCATAGATTATAGGATTATTGAGGAAAATATGTTAACTTTTGCCATTCTTGACGCTAATAACGTAGTAATAAACGTAATAGTAGCCAACAGTCTTGAAATAGCACTAAATGCCGTTCCATCAATGATAGATGCTGTAAACGCTGTTGAATACACTGTTGACAACCCAGCATCTATTGGTTGGACGTATAACGGCACTACTTTTGTAAACCCAGATCCACAACCATAATAAAAAGGAAAATCATGACTGACGTAAGAGATACCATCGTAGCTTGGGCCAAATGGGGTGCCACTAACCACGCCAAGTTCACCTACTCAGAAGGACCTCAACGTATGTCGGGTATTGGACACCCAGGCAAACTGCCAGTGACCGCCGACTGCTCAGCCTTTGTTACCCTCTGCTACAACTGGGCTGGCGCTCCTGATCCAAATGCTCAGAGCTACAACCACACCGGTTACACCGGCACACTACTCGCACACGGTCACAAGATTGCCCTCAAGGATGTCCTGCCAGGCGACGTAATCGTTTATGGCCCAGGAACCGGCTGGCACACAGCACTCGTAGTTGACGTATCAGGTCTTAACGCAAAGAACCCTCTCACGGTGTCCCATGGACAGGCCGGGGATCCAAGCTATTGCCACGTCAATCAAGATGGTCGTTTGCCACAGACCTACCTACGTTTCAACACTAATGCAATCAACGCTCAATCAATTCACACACCACCTGCAAAGTAGGATTAAATGGCAACACGTTCTCGTTTAGATTTTGCCTATGGCATTGCTTCTGGTATTGTTAATGGTGGTCAAACCACTATTACCGGTACTAATTGGCCTACACCAGTGGCTGGAACATACGTCCCAGTAGTACTTAATCCAGGATATTATGGTGCTACCGGAACACAAGAAATCATTTATGTAACAAGCAGCGGAACATCTACTGTTGCTATTGTACAACGCCAAGCAGAAGGTGGGTTTGGCCCTGTAACTACTGGTGTTAGTGGAACTGTTCCATGGGTTGCTGGTCCGCTCATCACTGATTTTGGTATTATAAACCAGATAAACAATGGTGATTTTCCATCACCTACTGCTAGTGGTCAATTCTTTATTTCCAGTGCTTCAGGAACTAGCTCAGCGCCATATTGGTCAAATTATATTCCCGCTGGATCAGTTCAATATATTTGGGATACTAATTATGGGGCAGCAACGTATATTGCTAATTCTACAGACATTAACAACATTGTTCAAATTAGTGGTAATTGTGCTATCCAATTGCCTGCCAGTGGTATTGGTTATGGACAACAAGTTACATTTATTCAAATGACTAGTGGTACTGTAACTTTCTCTGGTGGAGCAACTATTATTTCAACAGGTTCCTTAAATAATGGTAACAACCCACAACTTCGACAAATATACAGTACTGCAACTGCTATATGGATTGGTAATCAAATTGGTTCACAAAATGTTTGGGTTGTTACCGGAGACATAATTTAAATTATGCCTATTATTCCTGGGATCATTGCTTCGGAAGCGTCGGCTCACTTGCAACCACAGCCTCCATTCATTGACACCATCTCAGGTGCCGTAGTTATTTCAGGTGGAACGACTTCAGGAGATAATTCTGTTGTTAACGTTTATTTAACACCTAATCCATTGGGTCATCCAGCGACTAGTTATGGAGTGACTGCTTTTAGTGGGTCACCGTTGGTTGCTATTAGTGGAACCACAATCACAGGCGCTACAAATCCACTAACAATTACTTATCCATTTGTTGCAAATGCTTATTATCAATTTGAAGGATATGCAAGCAATAAGTATGGTAATAGTAAATATGGTAATGCAAGCAACCAAGTAGAACCATTTATTGCTACAGCAACTCCTTCAGGTCTTTCTGTAGTTATTACGTCTCTTAGTGGAGTTCAATATACATTTCTTCAAGTTCCAAATGCTGCAAGTTACATACTTTCTGCCACTGGAACACTTACCAATATTGGAACTGGTTTAACAACACAAGATAGTGCAACTTTAACTATATCTGGACCAGGCACATCACCAACTGTTACAGGTCTTATGAACCATGGATTTCTTACAGGAATGCCATATACGTTTTATGTTCAATCACAAAATTTTGCTGGAACGAGCGCCAGTGGAGCAAATATTGTTTTGACTCCTAACCCATTGACTGCTCCTACGGTTGCTCCAACCTTTACAGCTACCAAATCTGGTAATAATGGTTTTATCAACATTGTAATTACTAATGTTGATACTAATCCATTACATAGTTTAGCTGATAACTATACATATTCTGATGCAAATAATGGATTTACTAGTTCTACACAGTCAGCAACAACATATACAATGTCAGGTATAACTAATCCTATTGAACCTGTTGCTGTAGTTAACGTAATTGCTAATAATGCAATAGGCCGTACTCCAGGAACACCTCAAAATCTTCTTTACCCACCAGCAGCAGTAACAGGTGTAAATACTTCATCTATTAGTTACTCTAGTGCAACGGTGGCTTGGACACCAACGTCCGCTAACACTCAATATTCACAACCAACTACTTATAGTGTTGCTCTTACTTGCTCTTCACCATATGATCAAGTTAGCACTTCTGTACCATATGCTACAAACATTGCAACCCTTAATGGTAGTAAAACTTTTACTCTTTATGGAACTACATATACTAATGTATTCCAAGCTGGTGCATCATACACTCCAACGGTTGTTGCTCAAAACACTGGTGGTAGTAGTACATCAGCAACTACAACTGCTATTATCCCTAACCCTCTTCCAAGCGCCGTAACCGGTGTATTAACAAGTTCTGTAACAACCACATCAACAACAATTTCATGGACTCCTGCAGGATCTGGAACAACCCCAGCAACATATGTTGCTCTTATGGTTGGATCTGACTCAACGTCATTCTATACAAGCGTAGCTTACGGAACAAACTCAGCAGTTGTCACAGGCTCTTTCACCAAGGGAATAACTTACACACCAACAGTTATTTCTATCACCGCAGGTGGCGCACAAACAAGCGCTACTGGAACAGGTATTATTCCTAATCCACTGCCTAATGTTACTGCTACGAATGCAACACATTACTCAGACAGTACCTACGATTATGCTGTTTGGACTTCAACTGGTTCATTTACTGTTTCTATATCAGCACTTAACAATGCAGAATTTGTATTAGTTGGAGGCGGTGGTGGAGGTGGAGCATATAAGACTCTATCTGCAGGTGTTTATGTTCCAGGAGGTGGTGGTGGAGCTGGTGCAGTATATCAAAAATCAGCTACAACATTGTCTGTTAACCCTTATGCAATAACTATTGGAGCTGGTGGAGCTGCTGGTAGTTCCTCAAATGGTGGCTCAGGTGGTGCAACTCTTATTCAACCCTCTGGTGGTGCTGTTCTTTATACAGGTTTTGGTGGTGGATATGGTGCCTACAATGCTGTCGGAGGTAGCGCTGGTGGTACCAGTGCTCCTGCTTACACTGGTGCAAATGGCGCTGGTGGTGGAGGAGCAAATAATAATGCTGGTGGAGCAGGTATCTACGCTGGTGGTTCTGGCTATGGAAATATACCAAGCTACTGGGGCGGTGGAGGTGGTGGAGTTGGTGGAGCTGGAGCTAGTGGAGCTGGTACAGAGAATGGTGGAACCGGTATAACCCTAACTGATTCAGCTTGGGCAACCGCAACTAGTACTAGTGTATTTGGCTACTACGGTGGTGGTGGAGGTGGTGGAGGAGCAAATAATAATGCTGGTGCTAATGGAGTTGGTGGTGCCGGTGGTGGTGGTACTGGAGCATCTAACAGCAGCAGCATTACACAATCTACTGCAGGAGTTGCAAACACTGGTGGTGGAGGTGGTGGAGGAGCAGGACCTAATGCTGTTAACGCCTCAGCTGGTGGATCTGGTCTTCTTATGATTCGTTGGCCAAAAGGCACAGCAACTATTGGATTTTAATTAAGGATAAACATGAGAGTACGCCCCTTCCCACAATATGCAGTAGAGCCAGTAGGCATTATGACCTACTCACAAGGTGTTCTTACTGACCCTGACAATCAATTAGTAACACTTAGCGTAATCAATGCAGACAACGGCACAGTTGTAGTAGCTCCTGGCACAGTAGCAACGTATGAAAGCGTTGGAACATATCAGTACATGCTTAATGCCAATCAAACATCTGTTCAAGGTAATTACAATATAACTTGGAATTATACTATTAGTGGAAGTCCAAGAATCTACGTTGATAGCATTGTTGTTACTGATCAGATGCCATATTGGTCTAATTTAGGTTATGACGAACGTCAAATTGTAACTGGTATTGTACACAGACTTGACAAAAGCTTCGACTCAACTGCTGGTGGACCATACCTTCAAGAACTACAACAAAGTGGTTTTATGATGTACGAAGAAGTTGCAATGGTTATGCAAGACGAAACCATTGACTACATTAACTTTGAATTTCAACCTATATTTTCTCCAGCATATCAAATTGGTCTAAATGCTCAAGTTCCATATCCAAGTACTTATTATGGAGTATTGGCAAGTCAAACGTATGCTCACTTTTTAAAACATATTGCCCGTAACTATATTGAACAACCATCTCCAACAGGCATGAATGCTGCCTGGATGGATCGTAGAGATTACTACAACCGTTGGTGGCAATTGTATCTATTTGACAAGGAAGTAGCTGATAAGCAACTCCGTCAGATGAAACGTCAATTCATGGTTGGTTCCAAGAGAAGCCTTCTTGTTGCTGGTGGTCTTATCCCTCGTATGTTTACTAACCCAGCACGTCCTCACTTCCAATATGCGGCAGTCAACATGGGTGGAGCATAATTTGTCCGGTATCAATCCACAACCAGGTCCTGTCGTACCAGGAGTGAATGGTCTTTCTACTCAACAGGAAAGCCCTCTACTTGTTGTAAAACAACAAGAAGGATGGACTCAAACTAATGAGCAGCGATTCCATGATGAAGCTCTTCAATGGTTCGGTGAAGAATGCATTGTACGTCAATTATGGCGTGCAGAGGATGCTGCCCTTGGTCTTGTAGGATACTGCCAGCAATGCCAAGATAGCCCCAATCCAACGCAACCTAATGCTGCTATCCAATCAAGAGTTAGCAAAGTATACCGTCAAACTGGTAATAGTTATTGCGGGACTTGCTATGGAACAACATTCAGTGGTGGATTTAAACCTACCTGTTATCACCTTTACATGCTTGCTGCTGATACTCAACAAATTCGTTCTAACCTAAGTACTGGTCAATTCTGGAAAGATAATCCTACTGTTCAATTCAGTTGGTTTCCTGAGATAAGAACGGGTGATCTTGTGGTTCGTGTTAATGAATGGTACAAAGATACACCAACTGTACTTGGAGACCGTTTTCAAGTTAGTGCAGTTACCCCACAAAGCATTCGTACTGGTCCAGGAATTAGTTACAATAATACTATTTATGTTAATCAAATGGCTACGCTAGAAAACGTTTTTCCTAGTAGCCCTTATTACAACGTACCTGTAATATGAAATATTCTATTCCTGAAGATGTTGCTCGTAGGCTTGCTCACCGTGCTGTAGAAATTGCACAAGTTATTGGACCACGTAAAACAGGTAAAGGATTAAATAGTTTAATACCTGTTTACCAAAAAGGGCAAATTGGCATTCAAGTGCCTGATGAGACTGCATATATGTATGATCTCGATCAAGGTGTAGAAGCTCACGCAATGGTTGATTTAGCAGGTCGTGTTATACCTGTTAGAAACCCTGATGGCACTATTGCTTTTAGAAGAGCAGGTGCCAACAAAATTGGCAAAATACCAGTGATAACTAGATTATCAAGTAACGGAAAATTAAAAGACGATACACCAGAATGGTATTACCCACAAAAACAAGGATTGAACTTTTTAAATAAAGCTATACAAATGAGTGTAGATGAATGGAAAAGAACATCTAGAAAAGAAGACATAATCAATATGTTTATGAAAACTGAAGCCAGAAGTGAGATTGAGCAAATAATTCACGGAAGAAGTTCAAACTAAATGTTTACCACAGCCGTTAAAACCACAATAGTAGAAGCTTTAAATGCAGGGTTTAATACCTTAGCATCTTCTCCTGTTGATACAAGTTTAGATCTAACTCCTAATAGTATAACTATTGAGTATCCGTTAGAGTTGGTAGAATGGCCAGCAGTGTTTGTTCAGTTTAGACCTAGCAAGATTCAATGGTCAGGTTTAAACCCAGATACATATACAGCCGTTGCAAGTGGTATAACCATTAGTGGAGTAACTTATCCAGGTACTTCAGTCTCAAGAAGCGGTTATTTTGAAGGTAGTATAGATCTCCAAATAATGGCTATGCATTCAGAAGAACGAGATCGCTTATATGACAGTATTACTAACTTGATTCTTATGGGTCAGGGAAGCCCTGCCAGCACTGCTTTTATTAACAGTATTACCAATAATGATCTAGTTGGAATGACACTGCTTTTAGACACATTTACCCCATTGGGAGATAGCGTTAGCGCAGGAACCCCTTGGAGTCCAGAAGAATTAACTTATGAAGCCAGTATCAGAATCCAATGTATAGGTGACTTTTACGAGACTAAATATGATTACGTTATTCCTCAAATTACTAAAGTTGTGGCAAGTGGTAGTCCGGTGGTCCAAACACCTCCATTTTTAGCTCCAATCAACGAAACCTCAAATAACACTTGAGAATAAAACTATTAAAAGAAACATTGTAAAACAATAAAGAATTTGCACAAGGCATTGAAGGAGAATGTATGCCCATTTCCAACTATCAGGTTCCAGGGGTCTATGTAACGCAGTCAGGTACTGCGTTGACCGCTATCAACCCAACTAACATTAATATTCTTTTGCTCGCTGACCAGGCTGTGGCCGGATCTAGCACTGACACGTTCAATAACGTTATTGCTACAAGTGGAGTAAACCTTGGACAACTAACAGTTCCTATGGTCAATACAACCACTACAGGTACTTACTCTACTTACTCTGGTTACACAGTAACTTGGGTAAGCGGTACCACTACCGTTACTGGTACTTATGGTGTTAACTTCACTATCAATACACCAACCAACCAGCCTTTTAGCTACCTTAGCACTAGCGGTGTATCTGCTGGTGTTGCTGCACTACCTAGCGGAACCATCAGCGTTACTTATGGACACAACTGGGGTGCTTACGGTACTTACACTAATTTCAATACTCTTGCCGCTACTTGTGGAGCAGCAGTTAGTGGTTCTACAATCACTAGCCCAGTTACTCTTGCTGCACAACTCGCCTTCCAAAACGGTGCAAACACTGTACAAGTATTGCCAGTAGCTAGAATCTCAAGCAGTGGAACTGCAATTGCTTCTACATCTGACTGGACACGTGCTCTTTCAGCCACTGCATCAGGAAACGACCCAACCTACTTGGCGAACTATACTGGTACTGATGTAATTGTTCCTCTTTATGGATTTGTCAATACAAGTGGTACAAACTTTGGACAAATCATTCCTTATGGTACTGGAACAGTTGCTACAGCTCTTACAAGTTACCTTGCTGCACAATACAATGTTGGTCGTTACCAGCGTTCATTCGTAGGTGTTGATGGAACATTTAACCAAGTAACTACTTCTGCTATGCAAACATTAGCTAGTGGTTTTGGTGGAAGCACTGCAGGAACACGAGTTTCTCTAGCATTCCCAGGATCAATCAACTACAACCCAGGTCTTAGCAGCAATACTGGTCTTACCAATGTTAACTTTAACATTCCTGGATATTACCTTTCTGCTGCACTTGCCGGTTTGTTTGCTGGTCAACCTAACGTAGCTACTCCAATCACTAACAAGACAGTTGCTGGATTTAACTACATTCCTAACCAGATTGCTCTTACAGATGCTGCAACAAATTACCTTCCATACGGTATTACCACTGTATTCCAGAAGCGAGATGGCAACCTATGGGTTCTTCAAGGACTTAATACAAATGTAACTAACTGGTTGACACAAGAAATCTCAATCAGTGCAATCGGCGACCAACTTGCCAATAATGTTTCTGCAGCGCTTAATAGCAGCTACCTAATCGGTGGCCCTATGACTAGCACAACAGTCAATTCAGCAGTTGGTATCGTAGCATCGACACTTAAGTCCGCCGTTGCAGATGGTTTGATTCAAAGCTATCAAAACCTAAGCTATCAGCTTGCTGCACCAAACCCAACAACAGTTTACATTACTTTCCAATATTCTCCGACATATCCAATTAACTACATCCAGGTAACTTTGAGTCTAAACACTCAGACTGGAACTGTAATCACTGGAAATACTCAGAGCAACCTCGTATCCTACTAGGAGTATAGAATATGGCAACATCAAAATTTCGCGTAGGTGGGCATTATACTGCGTTTACCTACCATGGACAGACACTAGCCTATGCACAGATGATTAGTGAAACTGCTCCTCAGCCTGTAGCTCAACCACAACCTATTCAACCACTAGATTCTGCTTATCCAATTGAGATTGCTCTACCTGCTGCTTTGCAAGCAGGAATGCTTGAAATCCAATTCTTGGAACAATGGAATGCAGAAGTTTGGGCACAACTCGGTGGTGATTTCACCACTGCAGCTGACTTGCTTGATGTATTTAAGGCTCAACTTGCACAAGGTGAAGTAACTTGCCAAAAGATCATCACAAAGCCAGATGGTACGCAGCGTGTCATTACTTACAATGGCTGTGTTGTCGTAAACGTAACCATTGATGAAATGGTACAAATTGGTACTATGACCATTCCAAAGTCAATTACCATCATGTATCGCTCTAGAACCGAAGTACAACTAAACGCATAAGAAAGGAAATGAACTAATATGTCTGCACGTTCATTCGTAATTCAACTACAAGCTGGAGTTGGTCAAGCCATCCTCCCAGATCACAGAAAGATGTTGCCAGGTGTGCAATACGTGGTCGACGCTGAAACATTCTCAAAGATTAGCCTAGGTGCTCGTCAGAATGTTATTAGCGTTGTTTCCGTTAACACTGACACCGTAACAACTAGTGGTAGCTATGTTCTCGCACAGTCTTCATCTGGCGTTAACGCAATGGCTGCTGCCAGTGGTCAGAGCTTCTTTAGCTACCTATCACAGGTTAGCCCTAACGTAACCGCAGTCAGCCTTGCCGGTTTTGCTGCTCAAGGATTTGATGCAGGTGGAACAGCTGGTGCTGGTGCTGGTATTGGAACTCCTCAGGCTACACTGAGTGGTGCTGCTTCTAACCAAACTGTAATCGGTCCTGACGAATCACGTTACACACTCGTTTACAACGGTACCGCATCAACCATTTCTGGTGGATGGGCTACTGTATGGCAAGACGAGAACAACCGTTACATCTCACCTGCTTCTGGTGTCTCATACCAGGTTAAGCAAGATGCAATCGGAACTTCATACGTTAGCAGTGTTAACACAACACTCAGCGGTGTAAATGGTAACGTTGTTACTGTTGGTACTAAGTCTGGTGGATTTGCTGGAATTGCTCTAGTAAACATCCCTGCTGGTAACTTTGCTTGGGTACAGATCGAAGGTCTTACACCTAAGGCAGTTGTTGCTTCTGGTACAGCCATTGGTGCAACCGTAGGTGTTCTTAGCACAAGCAACGCTGGTGTACTAGCTGTTCCTGCTTCTACAACTACTTCAGTTTCTTCTGCTGGCGTTGTAACTGGTTCTGCACTTGCTAACAATGTTGTAGGTACAGTTCTTACGACACCTACTCTTTCAGGTGGACAGTTCTTCGCTCAAGTAGATATTCGTAGCCGCCGTGTTAAGAAGCCTTACGTACGCGTACTAAACAAGAACTAGTAAATTACTGGTAGGCCCTCGGGAAGGGGCCCTAGATCCAAAGGAACAATGACAAACATTATTAACAACGGATGGGGGACTGAAGACCTCTCCCAGACCGAAAGTAAGAACATAGACACCTTTCCAGAAGAATGGAAAGATGAGTTTGAGGGGCTGCTCTTTGTAGGTTACCTTCAACGTGAAATCACTAGCATACCTTTCCACAAATTTGTGGTAAGGACATTGACAATCAATGAAAAGCTAGAGATTAGTCTAATTACCAAGCCATACCTAGAAAGTATTGGCTATGGTCGTTCTTATAAGGCAGCTGTTGTGGCTGCTGGTTTAGTAAGCGTTGATGGCAAGGATCTTATTCCTAGCAATAGAAACATTAACGTTGTTAGACAAAAGTATGATTATGTAACAGAAAACTGGCATGACGCAGTGGTTGATATTCTTTACGAAGAAATTGACACCTTAGAAAACCGTGTCATGATGGTTCTACAAGAACTCAATATCATTGAGCCAATCCTACCTCCAGACATCTTTGAACAAGAAGAGGAAACGGATAACCCAAAAGGTGGGAAGTAGATCCGTACGTAATTGAGAAGAGCGAACTTGCCAATGTAATGGGTGTGTTTACTCGGCCTGATCTCAATTTCTTACAAGAAAGAATCCTTGCAACCGTTATAATACGCAAGCGCAGGAAAGAAAATGAGTTAGAAGAAGCTCGATTTGAACGAGATCTTTTTATTAACAACACTGCAATGTATCAAGAATACATGAAGAATAAGCAAGATAATAGTGAGAATGAAGGCATTGTTTGGAGCACTCCAGAAACAATGGAAGAAGCACGTGCCATCGATAGGTTGTTTGCTGAAGCTGCTGAAAAGACTAAAAAACAGCAGGATGAAGAAGAAACTGCCGCTAATGAAGAATTTGTTAGACAGATGAGTTTAATAACCGATCTTAATAACATAGATATAGATAAGTTAGGAGATGAGTAATGGCTGATATGGAGTTTGAAGTTGGTGCCAATACCGGTGCCGCCCAACAAGGATTTCAAGGCATCCAAGCTATTACTAGTCAAATCCGTTCAGATCTCGACGCCATTAATGATGCTACAGAAGGTCTAACCGAAAAAGCCAGTAAGATGAGAGAATTCTGGCAAGAGAATCTTGATGTTCTAGAAGGAATGAAATCTATTCTAGAAATTGTAAAAACTACTACTCAGATTAACCAAACAGCTCTTGATAGCAACCTGCAAAGAATACAAGAAATTCTTAGTAGTGTTCGTGGTTTAGGTGGCAACATGGGCCAAGCAATGAGCATGCTAGGTCTTGCTGGTAGCCCAGGATATGGTTATGGAAGCTATACAGGTAGAGATTATGGTTATGGAACTAGCCCATTAGCTAGCCAAGATTTTACTGGTACATCCAACGCATATCAAGAATATGTATTGCAGAACCCAGCAAGTTACGTAAAAAACCCTAATGCTTTAATGAATAGGATGATGCTTCGTGATAGCAACCCCTATACAGGAACGGTTGCTGGTGTAGGAGGTGGAGGAAGACGTAACCCACCGCCGCCAACGTCTTCTGCATCCTATAGCGATGATGATGATGAATATCAGGGTATGTTTTCTGATCGTGTTGAACCATACAACACAAACCAAGGAGATCTTAGAGACCAATTGTCTCGATACAAAAACATGAATAGCACAGTGCCAGTTGGCGATGAGGCTAGAGCAGCTACTTATGCATATAAAGATTTGATGAATAACATCAACAGAGTAGCCGGAACAGGTCGCATTGGTTCACGGTTGGCAAAAGCAGCACAAAAAGCATTGGGCAACTCAGGAATATCACCTTACGAAATTCAAAAAGCACAACAAAATGCTGAAGTTAGAAACATACCAGATCCAATTACAGGTCAACCTACTCCTTATTATGAAAGATCTGCAGGCTATTCAGATATTGAAAAGAAAACAATAAAAATAGCTGATCAAGTAGCACATGTATTTGGAAGTAATTTAATGAAAGCGTTTACCAAATATACAGGTTATGTCAATATGGCTGGTGCTATTTATGGTAGCGCTGTTGATGTTGCAAACCAAATTCGTCAAATTACTGGTTTTGCTCAACAACAAGGTCAAGTATTTGGTCAAACTGATTATGGCCGAACTGCTGGAATGACAGCACAAGCATTCCTTAAATCTGATTTTAATTTAAATCCATTCTATAGCATGCAAGATGTTATACAAGCACAAATGTCCGGTGGTGCATTGGGTCTAAAAGGCGCTGGTCTTAGTAACTATGTAAACCAAGCAATGAATTTTAAAAAGAATTATGGTTTAGATGCACAACAAACTCAACAGGTACTCGGTGCTGGTCTTGCTTCAGGTGTTGGTATCAATGCAAATGCTGCTGCTTTTGGTCAAGTAAGACAACTTGAGAACACTACTCAAACAAGTACAGCCTATGGAAATCAAGCTTATCTTCAAGGAATGACATCGTTTGCTGGTATGGGTGCTCAAGGAGCAGTAGCTGCTCAGCTTGGTGTCAATGCAGCAAATTTTGGAGCAGGTAATTTTGTTTTGCAATCAATGGGTGCAACTGGTACCGAAGGTATGGGAAGTACTCTAAACAACGCTTTGATGGCTCAAAATCTTGGAACTTCATACTTAGGATTGTACGCAGCAGAAAGAACGGCTGGTGCAGGAAAATTAGCAAAAGCACAGAATGCATCACAAGGACAAATATTAGGTTGGGCTGGTATTGATGCCAATGCAAAATACAAGGGTAAGAACGATTTCTTTAATAAAAATTCTGATAAAGCAATGGTTCTTCAAATGATTCTTGGTACAATGCAAGGATATCAAAAAGAAGCACAATCTCCTCAAAATGCATTGAACTGGGCATGGGGTGTTGTACAACAAAAAAATCAATTAGCGCACCCAGGTAAAAAGAAATCTGATGGTAACTCATTCTGGGGTGGTATTGGTAAAGGTCTTGAAGGTGCATTCAATGTTGTTGCTGGTTCTGCAGATTACCTTGCTGCTGGAGTTATTGACATAGGTACATTGGGTGCAGGACGTGGACTAGCCAAACAGATGGAAAGTTATTCCATGAAAAGGTTTGCTGATGCAGGGAATGAAATAAGTTCTGGGAATGCTGAACTTGCTAACTGGTCAAAAAATAAGTCTTTCCATACATTAACTGGTTCAATGCGTGATCCGACTATGGGTTCTTCAAACGTTCATGTTACAGTTGGTTTGCATCCATCTATTCAACACCAATTTACTGCTGCTGTTAAAACAGGAAATCAAGGTAATAAAACTGGTGAAAGACCTCCAAATTATCAACCAACTAGTTCTAGAATACTTTAAACAATGTCATTATTTACACCATACGGAAGCAATGATGGTTATCTACCATATCAGGAACCAATTGTCCCTGCTGTAGCTACATTTGTTGATACTTACACTAATACAACATATAATTTCCCATTTAATTTAAATTCACTCAATTGGAATTATAGCTTAAATACGCAAAGTTATAGCACCATTGCTGGCCGTGTAACTCAAATATTATCAGTAAATATTACTACTGTAGATATACAAGGTGATGCTGGTAGCAGAGGTGCATTGTTAAAAATGTTTGAACAATTTAAAACAATGCAAGATGATCAAAACTCCCATAAGAAACATATAATGTTCAGTGTACCTAGCCAAAACTTGCATTTTGCTGTTTGGTTGGAAAGTTTCCAAATGGGTTGGGATTACACTACGGTTACTTATCCTTATAATATTACTGTCCAGGTGGATCAAACTATTAGCCAATCTGCTATAAATGCAACTAACTTATCTGCTTTAAACTATATTAAAAATATAACTAATCACGGCGGTGGAATTGGATTTAGTTCTGCATGGACTGGTCTAAGTACTGCTGATGTTAATTTTCAATACCAGGATATTATTAATGGTATTAACAGTGGAATCATACAACAAACTACACCTTCAACGAAATAAACTATGGAAAATACTAACCAAAACGATTATTATGCTAATTGTAGAGTGTCATCACCTATTTTGCACCCAGATCAACAACTCGTAGGATTTAATGGCTTTGCATGGAGCGACAAAATGGGACTCATTCATGAGGTATCTCCTCACAACGATCAGGATTGGCAGCAATGGCTGGGAACGCAACAATAACATTATACAACGGTAAAGGTACAACCACGTTTGACATTTGGCTACAAACGTTTAGTACTGGTTCTCAAAACGAATTCACGACACAACAAGTCCGTGACAAGCTTAGTCGTATCCCAATCCGTCGTGCTCAAATGTTTTTGCAGTTTACTATAGCATGGCCTGCCATCGGCAACCGTAAACAGAATGGTAAAGCTGTTACACCAGCTGCTGGTTTTGAAAATATTGATCCAGCAAATGGTTTTGCAAGAATGCAAAAATTCCAAGATACTTTATGGATTCATCAACAATCAATTGTTAACGGCTCAACTAATTTACCTATGGTTATTAATTATCATAATAATTCTGATCAATCATCATCAAATTTTAATACACTTATTAGCACTAAACCATTAAACCCTTTAAGTTATCAAGGTTGGATTCAAACTGTAGAAAAACAATATGTACGTTTTAGAAACGTATACGTTACATCTTATCAGATGAACATTCTTACACAAAATTCACAAAAATCACCTGTTACTGCAATGATTACATCAAATACTTATGCGCCAACAGCAGCAGATCAACAATCTTATGGACTTAATTGGATTGATACTTCTGCTACCACTGTTAGCGGATTGGCAGCAATATCTAATACTATCAAGGGTATGCCCTCATAATGGCTACTAATTCTTCGCAAAACTTTTTCTATACTCCTGACGTTACTGTTGTAATAGGAAACGATAACGGAGTTCAAGACGTATCTTCTGATTTAATTGATTTTACTTTAACAAGACAAGTAAATGCTGTGAGTACGTTTAGTTGTACGTTAAACAATCCTAATAAAAAATATAATTATGATGGTACTAATGCTATCAAAACAATGGATCGCATTACAGTATTTTTAAAAAGAATTAAATCTGTACAAGTTTTTACTGGATTTGTAACTTATGCTCCACTTGAAACAATAGTTCCTGTTCCAATTACTGTGCAAGCACAATGCACATTAAGAATTTTGCAGGTAACATATTGGGATGATACTCTGGTTAGTTTTCAAAATTTATTGCTTAACTTTATGGATACTGTTGCTCAAAGCAGTAATAAAACACTTAATGACGGTGGAGTAGCTCAAGCAATAGTTAATCTTTTGTATAAAGTTGTTGGTTGGAACCCAAGTGCTATCCATATCCAATCAATTCCAAATACTTTTGTAGATTTTATGAGTCGTTGTTATTCAACGTTGCTTAGTTCTAATGGTCTAAATCAAAACGTATTTGCATCAATAAGTAAAGCTATAGGAGCAGCTGGTGTAACCAGTGGTCAAAGTGTTACAACAGGTACTAACGTAACTAACAACCAAGCACCTGCAACTGGTGGTACTGATTTTAATGTTAGTCAAGCTAAAGCATTTGTTACTAAAACTATATTACCTGGTGCCAATGACAAAAACAAACCAGGTAGTAACCCATTAAACCCAGTAAATATTAATCAAATTAATAGTACAACTGGTGATACAAAAGGTATATTTTATTGCTCACTCCCATGGTCATATTTAAAAACACCAAACATGCCTGCATCAGGAGTTAGTGCTGCTAAACAATTTATTTCTTACAACCATGTTAATAATTCTTACGATGGAAGATTGTTATTAGTACAAAATTTTGAAGCTGATAAAGCAGTTGTTCTTAGAGCAACAAGTGTTCCACAACAAATAGATGGGACTAAAAATGGTCAAGCTGTTTACGATCCCACTGTAGATTATGCACAAATACACCCAGGAGTTCTGGCATTTCTTAATGGAAAAACTGGAGATCCGACTGCTTGGACTGGAACAACAACCCCAAGCCCAGCTAACGTAAGAATATCATGGGCAGATCAAACAAAAGTAAGCGTTGGTATACTAAAAGATTTTAGTACTACATTAATCAATTCTCAATCACAAACTACTGCTGATTCATCAACGAATGCCACAGTTATAGAAGGTGGAGTAACAAACGTTATTACATTGATGAGAGGACAACTTGGCGATGCATATACTGAGAATAATGATTCAAGTAAAGGTCCAACAAGAGAAAACCCAGGCGCTTATGGTAAAGGCACTGGATCGTTTGATTGTTCTGGTTTAGTCCAATGGGCATACAAAACAGGTGCAAACATTCAACTTGGTATTAATACTTGGGATCAATGTGGTCCGGTAAGAATTACTTCTGCAAGCGGATTAAACAAAACTTGGACTGGTTATCAAAATGATAAATATGGTCAATGGATACCAAATACTGTTCCACCTCAAATGGGTGATATTATGTTTTTTGAAATACCAGGAGATCCTGGGAATGCTCCACAACACGTAATTACTCTTTCATCAAATTTTGGTGCACCAAACCCTTATCAGAAAGCACCTGCTCAAAATAATGTTGGTTGGGCTATAGCAGCCAATGCACCAAAAATTCCATTAAGCGAAACAAAAATTTATTGGAATAATATAGCTGGTGGTCTACCTGTTGATTGGGGTAAAGGCTATCCCAACAATAGATACATGGGCGCTAGACGACCTATATCATTAAATCCTAACGCGGGTATCAATCCAAATTCATCTCCTGTAGTCAATACATCAACTTCAGTTAATCCAAATGATGCTAATGCAAGAGCTGCTACAGTGCTTGCTGGATCATTCACAAACATGTATGGCATGCCTCAATATGACCCTAGAGCATCAGTTCTAGTTGGTACACCGAGGGCATTCTTGTTAGACAACCCAGTGATGAAAGACTTAACACAAATACTTGGTGCTGGTTTACGTTTATATCAAAGTGCACCAAATGGTGACTTTGTAGCTTGGTTCCCTGATTATTACGGAATATATGGAACCGATCCTGCAATAGAAATAAGTCCAGTAGAAATTATTGATTTTGAACTTTATCACAATGATGACCAACTAGCTACGCACGTAGGTATTGTTGGTGATACAACTGGTATTGGACAACAAGTTAGTGATGCTGACTATTTTACGACCAATGGTATTGTTAGCGTGCAAGATAATACTACTATGTCTATTTTATTTGGTACATTGCCTGGTAGTTTAAGTAGCCAAAGTGCTCTTGATAATAACTTCTACAATGTTTTAACTCAATCCACCCAACAGTTCCAAAATAACTTAATCAATGTTAGTAAATTCTTAGATAAATATGGTATGAGACCATATGTACAAGAACAACAATTTGTACACAGCCAAGCAATGGAATACTTTTATGCATTGCATACATTTATGTTGCAGTGGACAAATCAGTTTGTTAGTACGGTGCAAACAACATTTTTACCAGAAGTATACCCAGGTATGCGAGTAAAAATTAATTTCATAAACGAAAATGGAACAACTGATAATTACCAATTTTATTGCATGGCAGTGACACACCAGGGTAGTAGAAGTGGTGGATTTACTACACAACTAGACCTTACTGCACCCATAAAAAATGGTAAAATTATGCACTACGGTATGGAATTGTTATCATGAGTGTAGGAATCCAAGATAATAAAAATTTAGGTGTTGTTAAAGTAACTATTACTACTTTACCACAACTTCATCCATTCAGTGCAGCTACTAATGCAGCGCAGAATTATATATGTTATGGATTAGATACAAAAGGTTTTCAAATAGAAATAGATCTACAAGCCATGCCACCTGGAGTTACTTTATCTCAATTGCAAACAGATCAAGTTTGGTGGGTAGAAAAACGAACTAGTCTTTATAGATTATTTTTGTATGCTGGAACATTTGATAGAACTAAAAATCAAGTAATTAGTACAGCACCTCTACCGAGCAGTGCAGCAACAGGAGGAGTACCTGCAGGAACGCTTCTTGATTTTGCTGGCCCTGTTGCACCGTCTGGGTATCTTCTATGTGATGGATCTAGTTATTCTACAACTACATATAGCGGTTTATTTAATGCCATTAGTTATACTTGGGGTGGAACGGGATCTAGTTTTAACGTACCTGATCTTAGAGGTCGTACAACGATTGGTGCAGGAAGTGGCACAGGGCTTACCTTTAGAGCTTTAGCCACTTATAGCGGTGAAGAAACTCACGTACTGGTATCTGGAGAAACCCCTCTAGTTAGTCACACCCACGCATTTACGGTGCCTTCTAGTACATTTACCGTACCTAGTTATACTGGTTCTACTTCAACAGGAACTAGCAATACTGTCAGTTTGAATACAGCCGGTGGATCTACTGGTTCAGGATCTACAGGAACTGGTACTACCAATTCAACTACTACTGTAGCAGGTAGTGCTAGTATTAGTTCTGGGAATACAGGAAGTGGTGCTGCTAATATTGGTGCAAGTGCTTCCCAAAGTGCTCACAGCCACGGTATAACTCCTACAGCAGGAAGCTTTTGGGAAACAGGTAATAGTACTGGAAGTTACTATATTGGTACTGCAGTGCCTGCAGGCGGTGTGCAATCAACTCGTATTAGTTCAGAATCTACTAGCAGTGTAGCTCCAGGTATTAATGTCAGTGCCAGTGACTCTGGTCACTCCCACAGTCTATCTGGAGTTAGTGTTAGTATCCCTTCACTCACTGTTAATGGTGCTACTATACCTGCACTTTCGATTCCATCTCTTTCTATTGCTTCTCAAGCAGTTACCGGTAGCGTATCTATTCCTGGTCTTGCTTTTACAGTTCCAAGCTCTACTGGATCTGTAGCAGCCCAAACGGGGCTTACAACCAGCGGAAACACCGCTACGACAGCCTCTGGCCACAATATCATGCAGCCATATGCCGTAGTCACCAAGATCATCAAATACTGATGTATAAAAAGCCCTATTTTGCCTAAGATAGCATGAAGACAATAGCAGTCAGCAACGGAGATATACAGTTAAGTAACGGAAAGATCCAATTTGCCGTAGGCAGTAACAAACTTGCCCAAGATCTAACCAGATGGTTTCAAGAACCCCTTGGCATAGGTTTTACCACACCTAGTTTTGGTAGTTTGTTACCAGGAATGGTTGGTGGTAACCAAAATACTACTACTGTTAGCGCTGTAACTAATGAAATAACAAGAGTATTACAATTGTACCAGGGTCAACAAGCAATTTATCTTCAAAACGCCCAAAACACTGCACAACTTTCTAACTGGAATAAAAGCGAAGTTATTGAAAGCATTGTATCAATCAATGTAACAATACAAAATACATCAATTCTTGCTGCAATAGTGATAAACACACTAAATGGCAACACACTTAATCTAAATATGTCAATCGATAACAATGGAGTAAATTTATACAATGGCTGATACTTCGGGAATTCTCGCTAGGCTACAAGCTTCTTTGTCGGTGTATGACCCGACCTGGGATGTTAGCGTAGGTAGCGCAACATACAAAATATTGGAATCAGTGGCTAGTGAAATTGCCATTGCCAATAACAATTCCGTCCTTCAATCATACAGTTATGATATTAATACTAAATCTGGTATCGAATTAGACGCATTCTGTAATCTATTTGGTATTTATAGACAACTTGGTAAAAGAGCTACAGGTGTTGTAACATTCTCAATTAACACTCCAGCAACCAATATTTATGACATCCCAGTTGGAACACAAGTAGCAGTACCAATTGGAACAAATTACAATTCAGCACTTTACTATGCTACTACTGCTCCAGCAATCATAGGAATTGGCAGCACTTCTGTCGATGTTCCTGTGGTTTCTGTACTTCCTGGTGCTATTAATAATGTACCTATTGGTGCTATAACAACTAAAGTAAGCAACCTTGTTGGCATTACAACTGTTAAAAATAATAGTTCTATCACGAATGGATTAGATCCAGAGAGTGACTCAGCCTTACGTGCTAGATGGACAAATACAGCTTTTAATAACACAACTGGTACACCAGGTAAATATACTATTACTGCCCTGCAAGATCCAAATGTTTCTTTAGTTAACACCATTAGCCAAGATCAATATTACAGCGAACAATTGCAAATTAATGCAGTGGTTAGTGGATCAGGCAACCCCACATTTCTTCTTGTTGCCTACAGCGGAATGATTAACACAATTAGTGGGACTACATATAGTGGAACAACAATTGTAGCTAGCGGTAGTTACACAACGACAACAACGGCTAGTGCACTTGCATCTGGAATTACTACATTGATTAGTGGTGTAACACCAGCAAGTTTCAACCAAAGCTTTGTTGTAACAGGTTCTGGTAATACAGTTGCTTCAGGTGTTCAATTAACATTTAGTGCTCCAAGCCCATATAAATTAGTTCTTGGTAGTGGTTATGCGTTACCTGGTGCCAGTGTTAACGCAAGTGGTGTAACTACAATAAGTGGTACAAGTTATTATACTTATGTAAGAAGTAACAACCCTGATGTTGGATTTAGTGGAACTCTATCTTTTAATAATACATTCAGTGGAGCCATTTATCCACAAGGTAATGAACTTGTTGGTAATAACATTAATTCATTTAATCAAGTTATTTATACAAACTTAACAGATTACTATTACCCAACTAACCCAACAGCTCAATTACAATTAACTATTAGTAATAATACAAATAATACTGCTTTATTTGCTGGTAATTCTATTCAAGTTGTGTCTGAATACCTTCCTGCTTGTAGTAGATCAACAGCAGTTACAAGTGGTAATTATGTAGATATTTTTATCAATGGTACTACTGCCAATTCAACAACAGAACAACTTGTATTCAATCCTAACTTTGTTTTAAGCGGCACTACAACACCATACTTAAATACAGCAAACTATACTTTAGCTAGTGGATCTGTTGCAAATACTAATGCAACAATATCTGGTGATATATACGTTCCATTAAACCAACAACCAGCAATTAACTTTCCATCACAATTAAGTACAGCAACTAGTGGCATTGCAGATACTATTTATTTATACAATGTCAATACAAGCAGCGGAGTTGCTTATCCAATTGCTTTGAATAAATATCCATGGACTACATTCACTGGAACAGTTGCATCTGGAGCTACTAATTCAGGTACAAACTTTATAAGTGTAACCACTAATAATGGTCTAGCAAATCTTTATCCAGGTATGGCTTTAGCCACCAGTGCAATGACTTCAGGTACACAATTTTATATTACACAAGTAACTAATAGTGGTATCTACATGAACCAAAATGTATCTCTTGCTAGCGGTACTGGTGCTACTACCACAACAATAAGTGGTAAAGCATTGGTTTACCCAATTTATGATACAACTGATAATAAGAATAGTGTATTGCAAACAACCGGTCTTGCCTTCGATACTACCACACCACCATCTGGATGGCCAAGCGCATTACCTACTCTTATATCATGGGCAACTTACACACATGGATACAATAATGATGTTGTAACTGTTGAATCGTTAACACAACAAAGCAGACCATTTGGTACTAACACTCTAGTACACCAAGCTACTTATGTAAAATTAGTAATAAACATTCGCATAGTATATTCATCAAGTTATAGTCAAACAACTGTACAAACAAGTATTTATAACCAACTTGCTCAATATTTTAATAATTTTGGTTATCTTGGTACTATTTCATTTGCAAATGTAGCTTCACAAATTCTTTCTGTTGCAGGTGTGGTAAATGTAAGAATAACAAGTATTAATACTGTAGCTATTGATGGTACTACTACAGGTACATACACAAGCGATTTCTTACTTGCAAGCAACCAATTACCTTCTCTATCAGGTATTAATTACACAATTACGGGAAGTAGTAACTTTTAATGGCTGGTAACGTTTTTTCTCAGCAGTTACACTCTACTTTCCCACAGAAAGTAAAAAACTTCCCTGACGATATTTATAACTTTAATGAAGGTGACAATCTTACTACATTAATGAAAATATTGTTAGGTAACAGTGGTACAGGCCAACTTAACAACCTACAACTTGTAGCAAGGTTAGGCCAAAGCACTATAGAGTTTAGCAATCTTGACACAATAATGGGTCTTATCCTCAATGTTAAAAGAGCATCTTCTGAAATATATAGTTTTGCAACCAACCCTTTTATTGATCAATTGACCGATAGCCAATGGCAAGAAATTATACGCAAAGATGCTGCATATCGTGAAAGATTACTTGGTGCAGCTGAAGCATTTCAAATTGGAGCAAGTCTTTGGGGTTTGTTAACTCTTTGCGAAGCATTAACACAAATAAAATTTTATGCAGTAGAAAGTTGGAGAACCCCAGGGTATGGAAGAGGATCTTCTGGTATTAATGAAGCTCAAGAAATAGTATTAATTCCATTGATGGATTCTACAAACAATACTGGTTTCTTTAATTTTAACCAAGGCACAAAAAACATTATTCTTAATGTAATCAACAGGTTAATCTTTTCTAATTTTGTAATTAGTTTCGGTGCCCCTATACAAACTTTTACACAAGTACCTTTATCTTATACTGCTGCTAGCGGTGGATATTCGCAGTATTTTAATCTTCAAACTACTGTAACAGCAAATAATCTAGATACTCCTGGTGTTATTAACCCAGGTGCTAATACACGATACTGGGTAAAAAATGGAACAAACAATGTTGCTCCTCACTTTGCTCACTTGCAAACACAAGAAATCATAATTGACCTAACTGGAAATATCAATTACGTAAGCAGTACTGATACTGTTGGATTCCCAGCGAACAGTGTTGCTTCTCCTTCATTACAAGTTACATCTACATTATACGGTGCACAGTAATATGGCTATTTTACCAAAGAATACAGACCCATCAAAAGATTATGTAGATCAACAAGTAATACCACCACTTACTGTTGATGGAATTGTTTATAATAAAATATATGCACAAACAGGTGTAGTAGACACTCTATCCAATGTTCAAAACACTGGTTATAGCGATCCTAATCTACAAATTTCTAATAATTCAAATAATGTAATTACTTTTAATCCAGCAGCACAAACTAACTGGATCTCCAGTACAGATTTTGGTGGATCAGATAGCAAACCAGTTGTTTTGCAATATAACTTAGTCAATACAACGTATTATAACAATATAAGTTTTGATATTCTCAATGTACCTTGCTACGTAGAATTATTAGACCAAAATGGTAACAATTTACCAGGTGCTTCTACTTTTGTTATAGCTGGTGGTGGAGACATTTACACTACTACAAATTGGTTAAGGATTGAATATAATGCTCCATCTACCAATACAGGTTCTTTTACATACCCTTTAACTGGTTCACAAAGTATTTCAATACGCATTACACGCCAAAAACAAATACAAACAGCCAGTCCAGGTAATTTGTTGACCGATGTCGCTTACTCAGTAGGATTACAAAACTTTAGTATTAAACTTATTATTGAATCAACAGCAGACGTACCTAGTAGCGTAATCAGTGGTACTAACGCGATAATAACTCAAAACCGTTTTGGTTTTGTAGAAAATTATACTTATTCATCAAACAATATAACAAATATGTTTGTAAATGATTCAACATATTGGAAGTGTGCTCCACAACCAGTTAAAGATTCTATTGTTTATTTTTACATAAAAATAAGTGATCCATCGCCATCAACAATTAACCGTTTATATATAGATCCTATTTATAGTAATTGTAAATTTAATGTATACTACACAATTAATTCTACAAACAGCGGTACCGTAGACCCAAGCAGTTTTTATTGGACTCCAATACAACGTGATTTTACATTGCGTAAAGGTATCTATGAAATACCAACTACTAGTTGCACATACTTAAAATTTGAATTTGTAAAATTAATTGCAGAAGCATATGACCTTCCATTGGATTCAGTTAACAGAACTATTAATGTTTTCCCATATGATGTAGAACAATTTTATTCAAATATTGAACAAAATATTATCAATGGTAACGCAGTAAAATATTCTTATGATAGTGGAGCCAATCTAACAACACGAACACAGAATTCTAATCAATTAAGCTCAACAACAATTCTCGGTGTTTCTACTAATACAATTGCTAATGATAATAATTGGCCAAGTCTTGCATCTTTGAACAACTCTCAATTGAATAGTACAACAACGCAAGGACCAACTACAAGCTCATTTATTATTGATCCAAGTATTAGTTACAAAATTATTGATGTTAATGGTAATTACAATTACCAATCATACACTGAATTTCTTCAAAGAAGATTTCCAGATAATAGAATACACAATTATAATCAAATTAACATTCAACAAAATTGGCACCAAGCATATTTTACTGGAATTCGTTACTTAACTGCATTCTACGAGCAAGTATATGATGATCTTAGAGGTCTTCCATCTAATCTACTTGCAAGCAATGGAACTAATACTGGTTTTGTACAACAAGATACAAACTATGTAATGCTTCAAGTAGATCAAACAGCAACAACCCCATGGTTTTCAACAATTGATTCGTTTAAAAGTTTTAATATTGGTGGGCTTACTACGGACTGGCAAAGTTTTCTTACTCAAGGGAACACAATTAGTTCAGACCCAACTTTGATGAATAATCTTACTTCTACAAACTTAGCAAATATGAGCATTAACTCTACTTTGATTAAAAATGGAACATTGGGAACAAGTACTATTTATTCCGTATCAGGAACTCCAGGATCTGTTTACGGTATTAAATCAATGCCGTACGCTAGTGGTACAAACCTTCTCAACTACTACAATGCTAACTTCTTGCCATATTCAGGATCTATTCTTAATTGGTCAGGTGTTAGCGGAACAACTATTACTGGTACCTCTGTTAATTATTACAATCCAACAACGGGTCTTAGTGGCACAGCTAGTGGATTGAGCGTTAGCGGTGGTGCATACACTGCAACATTTAACTTTACCATTCCTAATGTTAATGCAAGCGGTATTAATACGTGGCAAGTGCAATTTGGTGCACCTACTTTTGGTGTTGTTGGTTATGGTAGTTATTCTCCTGCAAGTGGACTTAATTATTATTTCCTTAGCAATGTACAAGCATCTGGTTCTACAACCATCAATCTAAAAACACAATTTATAAATCCTTCTACCAATGCTGTAATATCAGGTACAACTGTAAGCGGAAGCAGTCTTGCGGTTACTTCTGGCATTAACATAGCAACAGTTACTGGAACTAATTATAACAAAAACATTCCAAGCAACATTATTCAACTTGTAATAAGTGGTAGTGCAGCAGTTCCTTATTCTCTATACCAATTGGGTGCTTTTAGTTCACCAGCAACAACTTGGATTGGACCATCAGACCACAGCAATATGAGAATTAGTGGTGTTATACGTGCACTCTTGCCAAGAACAAACCTTGGAACATATAGAGCAAGTTTGTTTGCTACTGACATTCTAGGTAATACAACTGAATTGGTGTATAAAGTATATAATTCATTAACATTACCACTAAATACCTGGTTTGACATACAGTTACAAGGCTATACAGCTACAAACTATGTTTCTTTTAGTATGCAGCTTCAACAAATAAACCCTGCATACAACGAACCATTCTATGTAAGTATGCTAGCACCGTTTTATCACCCAGTTCGTTATGAGTTTGCTAATACCCAAACAAACCAAACATGGTATCCAATTACTACAGGTATTAATAATCCAGAATATTTTATAAGTGTTGCATCTGGTATACCAGCTAGTGGTATTCAAGTGCGTATGACTGCACTCGATCCTAATGTATTTATATCTGGGGTGAGTATCATACCACAATATGACCAGAATGCTTATTATGCTAATCTTAATATTGACTATGTTGGTAGTAGTAAAACCAATGAGGTCAGTTCCAGAAGAGATATTAGTAGTAAACCATATTTCCAATTAAATCAAAATCTTTATCCTTCTGCTTTTAGTATCAACAGAATATCAAACATAACAAATATATACGAACTGAATTGATATTTTTTATAAAATATAGTAGTATTTGTTTATGGCTTCGGAGAAGACAATATATGTACAAAAAAGTGAATTACTCAATGGAGTACTAAGATACAGCTCCTTGGACACAGAAGTCAAGAAAAAACTTTTGATGTTAGATTCTTACGGTACTCTAAAAAACCGTGACAGGATAGATGAATTCGCTGAAATGATCAAGAATAACAATTATTCTTTGGTATTTGAAGATGATGAAGCTGAAGATCTTTATACAGATTTACAATTATGCAGTACTGAGAAATATGAAGTAAATAGCCCGTTCTTGGAAGAACACAGTTTATTTCCTTTTCAACATGTTGGTCTCAATTACGTTTGGAAACAGATGCATTCAGAGAATCCAAAAGTATTAGTTCAATGGGATACTGGCGCAGGTAAAACGCTGCTCAGCTGTTTAACTAGCCAAAAACTATTTGATCATGGTCAGATAGACAGGGTGTTGGTTTTTTGTAAGAAGATCAAACAATTTGACTGGGAACAAGAGTTTAAACGTATGACACATCTTAGCGTCGAAAGAGTTAATGAAAAGATGGTTCGAGCTAAACGTCACGCCTTTTATGAAAAGAATAATAGCCAAGTGTTAGTTCTTAACTACGAAAAAGTACGTGAAGGAAACATGGCTAGAGTAAAAGGCCAACGTAAAAAAGTAAAATCTTATGATCGCACTGACCTTTTGCAAATACTTGAAATGATCAAAGACCAACGTGTTCTTATTATTATTGATGAAGCTCAAAAGATTAATAGCGGTGCAAGCCTTCTTGGTGAAGGATTTCATACATTAATCAACGCAACAGAGAATACAAAAGCATTGGCTTTAACGGCTACCCCATATACGACCAGTCCATTAAATATTAGGAACATATTTTCTGTAGTATCCCCTGGTATACCTGGCGTTAGCGATATTAACCCTGATGCATTTAAAACATTATACGGTAAAGAATTTGGGTATTTTGTTAATGGTTATGTACGAGAAATGTACGTAAAAGAATGGGATCGTACTAAGCTGCCATTGCTTGGTAAAAAACATGAAAACTGGACTCATATTGCAATGAAGAGCGACCCTATCATTGCAGCTCAATTCCCAGAAAGTACGCCTAAAAAATTAGTATATGAACTATCTGATGTAGATCGTGAAATATATGATTGGGCGGAAGATCTTGCACGTCAAAGATACAACCCGGATAATCCAGTAGCTAACTGGAGTTATATTGATGTTTTGCGAATGATATGTAATACAACTGCTGGTCTTAAGAATAGTGAAGGCAAGTTTGCAAAAGAAATAGTACAACAATTTGGTGACAGTATAAACATTCTCAATAGTGCTAAGTATCAGCTTATTGAAGACAACGTGGAATCATATGTTGAGAACAATGAAAAATCAGTTCTGTTTACGTTCTGGACCAATGGAACATTATTTCCATACTTAGAAGCATTAAGAAAAAAGTTTCCAGATATTCCGGTGTTACCAATTTGGGGTGTTGGTATGGATACAGACACAGTTGCAAAAAACATCGCTACGTTTAACTCTGTAAAAGGCCCTGCTATTCTTATAACTAGTGATGTTGGCCAAGAAGGGTTGAATCTTTATGCTCCATATCTTTGGAACATTGAAGTGCCTCGCACATACGCTGATTATAAACAACGCAAAGATCGTATTAATAGAGCTGATTCAAAATCAAAAGGTGTTGACAAAACATGGGTATATCGTCCAGTTGCAGTAAACACCATTGAAGAACGAGTTGATGCTAAAGTATTAAGACGACGTGCAGAGGCAGAAGCAATCCGTGGAGTGGTTGATGAAAATGCCGACATGGAAGATACAATTGATTTGACCCCATATGGTTTTTTGTTTTGATTTGACTTTTTTTAATAGATATATTAAGGTTTATTTACTTACACAAGGAGGCTCTATAAAAAATTAATGTACTTATCCATATAGTGTTAGGAGAAATCTTGAGACGTTTAATTACGATTTCAATCCTGGGAGCCATGACAATCTTTGGACACCATGCCCCAGTTCTAAAAGTAACAACGAGCAAAGAAACACCCCGAGTGGTTCAAAAAATTAAAAAAGTAGTACATCCAGTAATATTATTTTCTAGACCAATTATGTTGGTTTGGGAAAAAGTTAACATTTGTGAAATGGGTGGTAATTGGAATTACATAGGCCCCTACTATAGTGGTGGTTTAGGCATAACCAATATCAACTGGATTAAGTTTGGTGGATTAAAATTTGCCAAGAATGCAGGATTAGCAACACCAGAGGAGCAGGTGACAATTGCTCGAACGATCGAAGGCAGTAGTTATGTCCCCGATCAAAATGGTTGCGGACAAGGATGGTAAAGGAAAAAATGACAGGCAAGAACAAGAAAAACGATTATGATCAAATCCATAGAGATCTTATGGACATGATTCTTAGTGGTCAAATGCACAGTACTTTAATTGGTAAGACTGTGGCCGTTGGCAGTAAGACTGACAAAAATCTTAAAGAACTTGAAGATTTTGTAGAATATATTGTAAATTTGCTCAAAAAAGCAGAACAATTCCGAAAGGATAATGTAAAAAAGAGCAAATAATAGCTTTAGTTTATGAGGGCGTTCCGCTCCTCATGAAGGGCCTGGTCTTCCTCGGGAGTTGCAGTCGGTGTTCAACTTTGACTCCTCCCGAGGCCCTTCCCTTAGCTATTTACTCCACATAAATATTATGGAACGTAAATATATTGATTACGATTGGCAATTAGCAGCAGCTTGTAAAGGTGTTGATGTCAATGCTTATTATGCAAAACATGGTAGAACCAATGAACAATATATTTTTGGTATTTGCGATGGTTGTCCTGTTTTTAAAGATTGTTTAGACCATGCTTTGAAGTTTGAAGAGTATGGTTATTGGGCTAAAACAGGTCCAAGAGAACGAGTTGCAATGCGTGAAGAGCTTGGTATAGAATTGGTTAATATTAACTGGTTTTAAGGACAAGTATGAAAATAGGATTAGTAATCCCAATTCTTAATAATTTTGATCAAGCTGTCGATTTTATTTATAGTGCTAAAACTGATCATGAGTTAAAACTATATATTCAACCACAGTATAGATATCAAGTTCCTTTAGCTGCTGCCTGGAATTCTGGTATTCGTCAAGCTATTAGTGATAAATGTGATGTAATTATTGTAAGTAATGATGACGTTCTTTTTTCTGAAAAAACAATAAAACAATTAGTTCGTGAAACTTTGGCAATGCCAGATAATTATGTAATGGCTTTCCCAGTAGATGTATTTGATACATTAACTGATCCGACACAAATCTTATGGGATGATGAAGTCCTGGGTGATGCCACAAAAAGCATAGAAGATCAAAGTTTTGCTTGTTTTGCAATACGACCAGACTTTTTTGATAAATGTGGTACTTTTGATGAAAATTTTGATCCAGCTTGGTGGGAAGATACTGATATGAAATATCGTATCAGTTTGCTTGGATACAAAACATTGCAAACAAGTATTCCTTATGTGCACATTCGTCACCAAACTACTCAAAAATTAACAGCGCCTCTTAACTCTTTAAAGAGCGGTGAGTATTATGTAAAAAAATGGGGAAGTGCTCGTAAAGACTTGAAAGAAGCCTATCGTACCCCCTATAATAATCCTAATATAAGTCCAAAGGAATGGAGACTCCTATGAGCAAAATCAAAGTACTAGCGTGGGGTGACTACGCATGTAGCACTGGTTTCGGTACTGTAATGAAAAATATTATGACTGAGATCAATAATACTGGAAAGTATGAGATTGATGTTATTGGAGTTAACTACGATGGTGGGCCTTATGACAGAGAACTTTGGCCTGGTACTCTATGGCCAGCCATCAGTGCCTTGCGAACACAAGGACCATACGGAGACGTTTTTGGTCGTCAAGTATTCCTAGATAGACTTGCTCAGGTTGATTACGATATTGTATTTATTGTTCAAGATACTTTTATTGTAATTGATATCGTTCCTCAAATCTTGGAACTCCAACGAACAAAGCCAAATACATTCTCATCTGTTTATTACTATCCATTCGATTGTGGTCCACGTGAAGAATGGGTAAAACAATGTGTTGCAAGCTTTGATTTCCCAGTTGCTTACACAGAGTATGCAAAGGGTGAAAGCCGTAAATTCATTGGTGCTTTGGCAGACAAACAAGATGTTATTTACCATGGAACAAATACAAAAAACTTTTTCCCATTATCACCTGAAGATAAGAAAACTGCTAAAGAAAACATCTTTACAGCAATGAAAGATAAGTTTGTTATCACTAATGTGAACAGAAACCAAGGTCGTAAAGACATCTCACGTAGCTTAATGATCATGAAGCAATTGAAGGATATGGGTGTTGACAATGCATTCCTTTATATGCACATGCAAGAAAGCGATTTTGGTGGAAGCATTATGCAAATGGCAAGATCAATTGGTCTTGATCCCAATGTTGACTTTACAGTGCCAGACCCAAGACAGTTCGGTGCTCACAGTGGTTTCCCAATTGAATTCCTTAATCATATTTACAATGCAAGTGACGTTTATCTAACCACTACTCATGGTGAGGGTTGGGGTTTGAGCATTACCGAGGCAATGTCTGTAAAGCTTCCGGTCGTTGCTCCTAACAACACGTCAGTGCCAGAAATTCTTGGAGAAGATCGTGGTTGGAAGGTATCTAGTGGCCACACACCGAGCCACTGGATTATTAAAGACAATGATAATGAGCGTATGCGTCCTTTGATGGATGTTGAAGAAGCTGCTCAAACTATTAAGTATATTATGGATCACCCAGAAGAAGCTGCTGAGCGTGCTGAAAAAGCTTATGAATGGGTCATTTCACACACTTGGACAGATGTATGTAAGCAATGGTTGAATGTATTTAACAAAGCAACTAATAAAGCAAAGATGGCACGTAAACTTAAGGAACAAAAGTAGTGTCACGACGTGTAGTTAGTATCACTCCATTCCATAACGAGACACATATTCTTGAATTGCGTCTTGGTATTTTGGAAGACGTAGTTGATCATTTCTACACGATTGAAGCTACTAAAACTTTTACTGGTCTTGATAAGCCAATGCTTGCCAACACCATCAAGCACCCAAAGCACACAGTCATAGAGATTGAGTTCCCTGAGGGTCTTGATGAATGGGGTCGTGAGAACTACCAGCGTGATATAATTCTTGATTTATCTGAATATAATGATGATGATATTGTTCTTATCAATGACCTAGACGAGATACCCAATCCTAAAGCTATTGAATTCTTACGTGAGAATTTTGATCCTGACTTCTCATATTCATTCAATATGATTGTTCACCAATACTATTTAAACAATCAAAACATTGGTGAAGGTTTGTGGTGGAAAGCCAAAGCCTGTAGTGTCCGTGAGTACCGGGAGCCTGGATTCAATGCTACTTCATTAAGATTAAGTTTTAATTCAATCAGCGTTCCAAATGGTGGATGGCACTGGACTTTTTGTGGTGATACTAAGTTTATTAAGAATAAAATCGAAGCATTTGCTCATACTGAATGTAATACTGATCAAATTAAATCTAGTTTAGATTATAATTTTGAAAACAATACAGATACTCTTGGAAGAGGATATGAGTTGAGATTAGTAGATATTGATTCTGATTTTTATCCAAAATACCTTAGAGATAATAAAAATAAATATAATAAATATATTAAGGAAACAATCAATGAGTAGCTTTCCAGTTTGGTTTCAACCACATTTTTTTGATAGGAATTTACCAAAAGATCGTGAATATCGTGTATTGCAAATTGGAACATACACAGGTGATGCAACGGAGTGGTTGCTTAACAATCGTAATATCATAACTATAGACGATGTAGATACATGGGAAGGTTCATTAGAATTAGCGCATGAGACTATTAATTTTGCAGAAGTAGAAGTATATTATGATAGCAGGTTTGGTGAAGATTCACGAGTAATCAAGCACAAAATGACTAGCAATGAGTTTTTTAAAAACAATACTAAAAAGTACGATTTTATCCTTATCGATGGAGACCATACAGCTAGCCAAACAGCTATTGATGGATTAAATGCTTTTCAATGCCTTGAAGTAGGCGGCATTATGGCTTTTGATGACTACGAATGGAATCTTGGTAAAGGCTCATATTACAATCCTAAGGATGGTATCAATGCCGTCTTGAATATTGCTCATGATTATATTAGAGTAATAGAATTGACTTATCAAGCATGGATTGAGAAAGTATATGAGGATCAATAATGGATTTTGATGAATGGTTAAAGTTTGGTGTCGATAAGGGTTATTGCACAGAACAATTCTGTAGTACTCATGATGGTTTTCCCATGCATGAAAGCGAAGAAAGATCGTGGGATGAAGGTGGAGATCCTTGCGCCCATGTGGTAAGATTAGGTTCAATCGAAGATTGGGATATAGGAGAATAATATGAATAGTACATTAAAAGGTTTTTTGAATTTTCTAGGTGGTCTCACTGGTGGTAATAACAATGTACCAGATATTCCACTCCCACTAGGAACAGAAGCACCAAAGCCAGCACCTAAGAAAGCACCAAAGAAAGCTGCTCCAAAGAAGAAGGAACAATAATGCACGTAATGTTAGTATTAGTTTTACCAGCATTATTTTTTATGTTTGTTGGTGCTTTTGTTCATATGTTTAGCCAGGGTGTAAAGAATGGTATTTATCAGAAGTCTAAAGCTCCTGAGAAGAAAAGCCCATGTGGTGGCAACTGTAATTGTAAATGTAAGAAGTAATGGCTAAAGATCTCAATTGGGCAGCAAAAACTATGCTAGAACTAGCACAGATCCCAGCCCAACCAAAGCTTATTGCTGCGTTTAGTAATTATAGTGCTAATACAATGTGGGTTAAAGGCGTTATCAAGTCTGCATCTCGTAGAGTTGTTAATGATATGAGCAACCCCTATTTTGAACAAGCAATGGATATCCTACGTGAGAATGGCATAGACGTTAACATCTATGATACTAATTAGCTTATTGCCCTAGTAGCTCAACGGATAGAGCATCGGAGTTCTAACCCGCAGGTTGCAAGTTCAAGTCTTGCCTGGGGCACCACGGATGGGTAGCGAAGTGGCCAAACGCGGCTGGCTGTAAACCAGTTCTTTATTGTTCGGGGGTTCGAATCCCTCTCCATCCACCAAGATTTGACAATCATATTGTTTTTATGGTAAAGTTTTTATAAACAAAAGTAAGGATTATATGGCTAGATTAAGTACACAACTCTTAAAACGTGGAACACAATTTGCTATTGGTATGGAATTAGTTAAATTAAGCAATCGTATGGAAGAGAATAAAAAAATTATGGAAGAAGAAAGAAAAAAAGTTCAAGAAACACCAACTTTTAAAGAACCATATAAGTATGTTTTTTATGAAAAAGGTGTTGATCAAGTTATTGAAGTAACTGATACGTTGCTTGAAATTGTTTTAGCAAATGGCATTGAAGTCGATGAAACAATTATGTTTAAAGCAAAAGAACTCATAGATATGATGAATTGGGTAAAAGAGGCTGCTAGGAGAAATGAAGAAAACAATGAATGAACATGAATATCAAATTGGTGACATCGTAGCTCTTAAACTCAATCTAGGTAAAGTTGTTGGTAAGACTACTGATGGTAGAATAATTATTGAATGGACCTACGATGAAATTGACGCAGTGCCAGATGATCAGCTATTCTTAATTGAAGAACGAAAGGAAGACAATGACAGTGAAATGCCAATGCCCTAATTGTGGATATCGTCATCTAGTTGAACACGCTAGATTACAAGCTGAATCATTAAAAAAAGATCAAGAACTAAAGGAAGATGATGGAACTGAAACTATCGGTTAGTATCGGTGCAACTCTACAAGTAAAGAACGCTAAAGGCGAATGGGATTGGATTAAGCCCGAAGTCGGTGCTGAGCTTTCTATTAGCCCAAATGAACTAGCTGCTGATCTTGAAGAGGGTGAGGATATGAACACACGCCTCCAGGCACTGTTTGGAAGCATGTGGGACGATGTTGTAGGTCCTCAATTTAAGAACGTAGTAACAGAACTTATTTCAGAACCACTTCCAAAAGTAGAAGAATCTACAGAAGAAGAGGTTGAATCTACATCAGAAGATTCTGACATAGTTGTAACTGATGAGGAAGAATACTACTAATGACTGTTCTTGCTGCTGCTATTACCAAAGTTGATGGAGTGGTTATTGCCGCTGATTCAGAAATCTCTTGGGATTATAACAAAACTCATGAAGGATCTGGAAAGCTTTGGATTGATAAAGAACGTCAATACATTTTTGGCGGTTGTGGCAGCGTTAGAGCAACTCAAGTAATTCAACATTGGACTGATTGGCCTGAACTACGTGAATTTCATCGTGACAATCTTGAGCAATTTATTGTTAAAGATGTAATTCCAGCAATGAGAACTGCACTTGATGAGCATGGTGCATTGGAGACTAGTAAAAAGATTGAATCTTTTGGAGCTGGTCTTTTAATTATCATTGATGATAAGATTATAGCTATTGATGATGATTTTTCAGTAACTATACCAATTAGTGGTCGATGGGCTATGGGATCTGGTGCACCAGAAGCATTTGGTTCTTTGGGTGATGAAGGCCCATGGACAAAAAATGATGTTATTAAAGCAGCTAGAAACGCAACTAAAACTGCAGTAGGAGTTAGTGGCGATATATGGTATGCTACTAGCAAGAGTCTTGAAATCAAACAAGCTTAATGAGTAAGGAGAAAAACAATGGGTCAACCAATTATGCCAAAGCGCAAGGTACCTACTACTACACCCCTGCAGGAGGTTATGGAACCTTCGTATGGAGAATCACCCAAGGTGGCAACACGAGCGGAGACTCGAAGAAATAGTGCCATTGATGTAAACCTCACGAATGTTGATGAGGTTATGGGATCTCTCTTTGAGGTTCTTGGTTCTACAAATATTAGTGCTCCATCTCCTAATGTTACTCCTTTAGAGGTTGATACTCTTTCTGCAGAATTGATTGCTGTTCGTAATGCTAAGGACATTGTAGAAGGACGAGAGAGTGCTCTTAAGGCATACGCAACAGAAGTTATTAATATGCGGATTGCCCACGAAGGCAAAGATTACACAACAGAAAGTGGCTACCTAGTTAGTCCAGAACATGGTATAAAGCTAAGTAAAGAAGTTTCTGGCGGTAAACTTAATATTGATATTGATTTGTTAAGACAAAAACTAGATGCAGATCAGTTTGCAAGTATAACTAACGAGATTGGTATTAATAAAACAATCAAGTACCCCAATGGTAAGTCTGAGACTTCATACTCTTTAGAATATGAACTCAATGAAGAAGCTTTGGAAAAAGAACTTAAACTTGGCAACATAGGCATGGAACAGATTGTTCAGGCAACTACTCCTGGTAAGGTTCGTTCAGCGTTCTATGTCAGAAGCCTCTAATAGGCCAAAACGTGCATTAAGACTTCGTGATGATGATCTTTTGTTTACTCAAGGGATGGCTGCAGCATTTTTTGATTTATTGCCAGCAGCTTTTAGAGCAAAAGAACAATTTTTATACGATTCTCTGGGCAATCAAATAGAGATTAATAGAACACCTGGCGGTAAAAGACGTTACAGCCTAAATGACATACTTAAAATTGCTCATGCTTTGCGTAGAGCTAATAAGATGACAGATCGACAATTACGTTTGATTGTATTAAGAGTTGATGCTTTTAAAGAACCAATAAAGAAACACCGAAATCGCTATCGAAAAGGTAGTAAATAAAGATAACCATGGAAAAGAAAACATTACTTATTTTTGATGGACATAATGTTTTCATTCGCTCGTTTAGCGGGTTGATGAGGCAAGGTCTCAGTGCCCCAGATGGATCAGGTACATGGGGAGCTTATGGTGCATTTAATGTTATTGCCAACTTAGTGCGTAAGTATGAGCCATCACATCTTCTTGTAGCCTTTGATAAAGGACGTAGCTCTAAAAGATTGGCTCTCGATCCAGAATATAAAGCCAATCGCAAACATGATAATAAGAGTCCAATGGGCGATGTTTTTTCAATGGAATTTAAACCACAACTTAGCATGTTTATGCATCTTTGTTTAAATGCTGGTTTGCCATATATGCGTATTGAGAATGTAGAAGCAGATGACATAATTGCTACAGCTGCTTTGAATTATTCAGGAGTTTTTGAACGCATTATTATTGTCAGTGCTGATCATGATTTGCACCAATTAATTAGACACAACATTACGGTTGTTAAACCAAGCATCAGTTATAAAGATATTGAAGAAGAAATATACGATGTTGTTTCCATCCACGAACAATGGGGTGTAGACCCATGGCGCCTTCCTGAAATCTGGGCATTGATGGGCGATAAGGGTGATAACGTTAAAGGAATCCCAGGTATTGGTCCTAAGAAAGCTACAAAACTTATTGCTGAAAATGGTGATCTAAATTCTGTACTGGCATTAGAAGACCCAAAAATATCTGATCATATAAATACAGTTCGTCTTGCTAAAAAATTAATTGAATTAAATATTGATGAAGAGCTTGCATTCCCTCCATTGGGTAATCTACAATTCAATCCAGTGAAATACGGCGATGATAATGCTTTAAACCTTGAACAGCTATTTGATCAACTTGGGTTTGTTCAAGTAAAAGACCGATGGAAGAATAACACCTTATGGAAGGACGTTATCCCTTTTGGTAGGAAATTGCGATGAATAGCAAATGGATTATCAATCCATCGATTGATATGGTTGATGTGTTATCGCAATATGGTCGTTTTCTACCTAATGATTATCGAATGGTAATTGAACACTTGTTTGTACCTAACAGTTTTGAAGAATACAAAGAAAAAACAGGTCGTAAATTTCTAATTGTTGGATCAAAAGAAACGCCTGGTCTTATTGCTAAAAGTGTATTCCTTTGCATTATGTTGTCAGGACCAGATAGCATAGTTGTAAAAGTACCTAGCTTAGATGAAAGTTTCTTGGTGCAAAATGTATTAGATAATTATGCTGAACATATTCGTACTAGAATCTTTGTTGCACACAATGATGAATTAAAATTAAGTAGCGAGTGGCGAGATGAAATTGAAAATTCTACTGATATTATTGTTTTTGGCAATCAGAATGCTATGGAAACGTTTAGAGAATATGAAACGGTTGATCGTCGCGTTTGGGAACATGGTTTTAAATTTAGTTTTGGATTAGTTAGATCTGAACAATTAACACCAAGTATAATTAATAGAATATGTTTTGATTTCTTTTCTTTTTATGGTGAAGGATGCTTAGCACCAAAGTTTTATTTTATTTTAGGTAAATTAACTAAAAAACAGATTAAAGAGTTCAGTGCAGCAATGATTACATTCTATGGTGAGTTTATAGAAAGTTATAGAGATAAACTACCTTTAACACGCAAGAGCGAGTTGGTGCAAAAAATAATTAATTCTAATTATGTTGCTCGTTATGTTCGCCTTGAGAACTTGAATTCTAAAGATCTGTTTGATACACTCTATGGTGACATACGTTTGATTGTTGCCGAAGACATAGAAGTAGTAAATGATTTTATTGATGATTGGATTGATAATATTAGTACTATTGCTATAAATGTTGATGACGATCCTTATTCGTTAGATTTTTTAGAAGATAAAATGATCATACGTATTTGTGAAGTAGGCAACATGCAGTTCCCAGAGTTTTTTGAACAATATGACAGTGTAGATGATTTTAATATTTATGCTGACGAAGAATTAGATGATCCATTTGAGGATTATTTTTAAGATCTTACAAAAGTAAGAAAGGAAAGTAAATGAATAGAAAAAGATCGAGACAGATAGTTGATATCGTGTCAAAATCAAATGTGATTAAAATGTTTGTAACTGCTGTGTTTGGCATTGTTTTTCTTATATTATCGCCAATAGTAATCATAGCAACACCATTCATTTATTCTTGGCATCTTGTTGATGCTGTGTTTGAACAAAAAAATAAATTAAACAGTTTTTCTTTGTTTGAAGCTCCTAGCAAATGGGGTGGCTTTGAAGTAGATTTTAGTAGTTGGAAAAACAATACGGACGGTGAATGGTAATGGAAAACCTTGCACAACTTTCTGATGTAATGTTTGAGCGAAATATAGCCATCGTTGCTAGTAGAAAACAAGAAGTACAAATCTTTAGTGATGGATTCGTATACGTAGGATATATCTGTGGTCTTGATGAAAAATGGGTACAGGTTTATGGCCATGAAGAAAACGATAGAGATGATATAGTCACTCAATGGCGATTTTTATTGATTAACAAATCTAATATTTCTGCCATTGGTCCAAATGGTCGTGGTTTGCATGACATCGATTCTGTAACGCGTGAATTTATTAGTAAAAAGATTCAAATGTTCTCAGATGTATGTGATAAGTTTCTATCAGTTAGAGGAATTAAAAATGACACTAGAAAAGAAAAGTTTTGATGGTCCATTGTCAAATTATGATGACAATGACTACGATGACGTTGTTGAAGTAAAGCTAATAGAGAGTAAAGAAGATCTTGTAAAAGAATTAGATCTCTCTACTGCAACTCCTAAAGAGCTATTGCTATATTTTTCTAATCGTTATAAAGAAGTTAACGGTTTTGAATATGTAGTTGAATGGGTCAAAGAGCTTGCTATACTTAAAAGCTTCCAAGAACGTTATAAGGAAGATGCTGGTCCAATGATTGCATTGTTGTTTGACAAGCATGGCGGTAAGATTAATGATATGGTTATGACCATTACAGCTTTTAGTAAGGGCAGTAAATGGATTCAGGACACCCTCTACATTGAGTTGCAACAAAATAAGATAAAAGAAGAGAACCGACCAAGTTCAGAAGGGTTAATGAATACAGATGACTTCTTTAAACGATTCGCTGTTTGATTGGCAAAAAGATTACGTCAATCTAAAATATGATTTTCTAGATGATGAAGAGATTGAGTACCTAGAACTCAAGCATCCCCAGTTTGAGACGTTCAATAAAAACGGTTGTCCTACATGCGAAGATAGAACTTGTGGTGATTGCAAAGTTCAATTGCAATTGTACAAACACTATCTACGTGCTGGCATTGGGCTCAATTATCAACGACTTGATTGGCAAGATTTCAACGGTGATCACAAAGGTTTAGAGCTTGCACAGATTTATCTAAGTCAACATAAGGACTTTGTTAAAGGTGGAATGGGTTTGATGTACCACGGAACATGGGGTACAGGTAAAACACTTCTTACAAGCCTTATGGCCAAAGAGCTTGTAAAGCTTGGTTATACTGTTTACTTTGCTACTTTTACACAAATGGTTGATGAGTTCACCAGAGGATGGGGTAGCAACGAAGAAAAAGCTCGTTTTGAATCTAAGGTAGTTAAAAGCGATGTATTCTTCTTGGATGACATTGGCAAAGAGTTCCGAACAAAGAACAACCTAAGTGAAGCAACGTTTGACCATGTATTGCGTCAGCGTGCGCTCGACAACCGCCCTACATTTATTACTACGAACATGACAATTGAAGAATTGAATGAAGGATACGGTAGTGCTATTTTTTCTCTCCTAAAAGAAAGAATGATTGTACATAACATGGATGGTGTCGACTATCGTGAGTATGCAAGGAACAGAACTCTTGATGAAATCAAGAATGGTACAGTACGTAAGATTATTTAATAGAAAGTAAGAAGATGGATATTGAAAAGAGTATGGTTCGCCATTTTGTCAAGCTAGAAAGTTTTGATGATATATGGGCGAAAGGAATTCGTAGTGAGCACTTCTTTGATGATGGTGTACGTGAGTTGTTTGAATATAGTGTGGATTATTACATTCGCAGTGAGTTCAAACAAACTGTAGATCGTGATTTCCTTGAAACTAAGTTTGAAGATTATTTTGCTCGTAATGAGTGGCCTGAAGAAGAATACCTAGTAGGCGTTCTTATTGAAGAGTTGATAACTAAATATCGTAAAGCATCTACTCAGAGTGCTTTGCTAAAAGCTGCCAATGCTTTGGAAGATGACCCAGAGGTTGGTATCTCCATGGCACTAAGTAGCCTTACAAAGATTCAGAGTGATACCAGTACACGTGAGCGTATTGAAATCTACGGTGATGGTTACGAACGTCGTGTGAATGATTACATGGATGAAGTATCTAACCCAACAAAAGATAAGAAGGGCATCTATCTTGGCTGGGATGCATTGAATGATCACATGTATGGAATTCAGAAAGGTGAGCTTGCGGTTGTCGTAGGTATCCCTAACGTTGGTAAGTCATGGGTAGGTTCCGTTATTGCTCTTGAAGCAGCACGCCGTAAGAACAAGGTTTATTTTGCATCGTTAGAACTTCGTAAAGAACTAACCTTGATGCGTCTTGACTGTCTTGTTAGCGGTGTGCCGTATGCTCGTTATGAGCGTGGTCAGCTAACACCTAATGAGTTGAAGCGTCTTAAAGAAGCTCGTGAAGAGGTTATGGAGTTTGGTGAGTATCTACTCATCGACTCTCCTAGCCGTAAGAGCGAGCGAAGCGTTATGGAACTTTACTCTAAGGCTAAGCATTGGGGAGCAGACATGATTGTCGGTGACCAGTTGTCATGGATTAGCACTGAGAAAAGTTACGGCCAAGCAAGCAACTTCCAGACTCTACAAATGTCTGAAGTGATTACTGATGTTGCATCTACCAACCGAGAGATGGGTATGGCCTCTGTATGGCTTGCTCAGTTCAACCGTGAAGCTATGAAAAATAAGAAGGGTCGTGGTGGGCTAGCTAACATTGGACTTAGTTCACAGATCGAACAGATTGTAGACATGGCTATCGGCATTGGTGCTACCAAGGAAATGAAGCAACAAGAGGCATTGGTGATGGATATTCTTAAGAGTCGTCGCAGTGACCTTAAGTCATGGATGATGGGTTTTGAACTTAAAGATCGTACGTCACTTCAAGTTGTTCGTGAATATGAGGATAACAATGATTGAGAGAACTCCTAAAGAAATGGGCCAAGACGCCCTTAGAGATTTAAACCCAGAAGACCGAGCCTTTCTAGAAAAGGTTAAAAAAGAAAACAAAGACTTTTTGGAAAAGTTAAAGAATGACACCATTATCTGATTTGTTCCCTGGTCTTGATGTTAGGGTGGTGCTTCAAGATATTATTGGGGTAGGAGAATTGATTGAGAATGGTGATGAATTTATCCATTCTTGCCCGTTGCCTTTTGGCATGCACAAAAACGGTGATCGTAACCCAAGTGCCAGCATAAACAAAGATACTTTCCTTTTTAACTGTTTTACCTGTGGCGGGGGTAGCATAATCTGGCTAGTCCAGAACTGTATGAATGTCACCAAAGAGGAGGCTATTGCTGTCCTCAAGAATGAGGTAGCAGAGCTTAAGGTTGTATCGGTTGAGGACTTTATTAAACGTCTTGAAGGGGTATTTGACAACAGTCCCCAGGACCGTACAGAGATCCCAGTTTATAGCGATAACCTGCTTAAAAGGTGGGAAGGTCCCTGTGAGTATTTGACCGTTAGAGGGGTCTCAGAGGCCGTTCAGAGGGCGATGCGCACGGGTGTGGAGAGGGGAAGGACCGAAATTTCTAAATCCCCAGAAGGGGACGTAAATGTGACCCTGGATAGGGTCGTACTGCCCCACTTTATGAAGGGTAAGTTGGTCGGATGGGTCGCTAGAAAGATCCAAGATGTGCCAGGAGTGCCAAAGTATAGGAACTCTAAAGGCTTCCCACGAGGAGCTTGGTTGTATAACTTAGATAACGCCAAGGCGTTTGACAAAGTCTATGTTGTAGAGAGCCCGATGAGCGTCCTTGTGTTGAAGAGTAGAGGGATTGACAATGTCGTGGCGACCTTCGGCGCAAAAGTAGATGCTCAACAGATTGGGTTACTGCGTAACTTCTCTAAGGTAACTATCTTTATGGATGGCGACTTGCCTGGAAGGAATGCAACGTATAATCTAGTGGAGCAATTGAAGTTGTATACTAAGATTGCAGTTATCGAAACACCGGATGACGAGGATCCTGCTACATTGTTGGAGATTCCTAGTACGATGAACTCGATGGAATGGCAATTAACACATCAAGGAGTAGCATGAGTTTTTTAGGTAGCATTCATCATTGGCTTAACGGTCATGTCTTTGATATGATATTGGCTTATTGGTTTTATGCTTGGGCTAGAAGAATTTTTTAAGTAATTTGATTTATGGTGGAGACATGTGGTACCGTAGTACAAGCGTCAACGTGACGATATAACAATTATAGAAAATAGGTAAATAAAATGGCATTGAAAAAAGGTATGTCTGCAGTACGTGAAAGCCTTGAACGTTCGCAGAAAAGTAGTGGCCCTAAGACGTATGAACAGACCAACTGGTTCTACTGGCAGGGTGGAGAGAGCAAAGTTCTCCGATTTTTAACTGACTCGAATGACATCTTTGTTGTTCCAGTGCACGATAATGTTCCTACCCATGATGGTAAGAAGAAGACGTTTGTATGCCGTTCTGCATTCGATGCTTCATGTGAGCTTTGTCAGAACAAGGTATACCGTCGTGATGTTGGTTATGGCGTAGCAGTGCTCCGTGAAGAAGTACGTGAAGACGGTAAGATTACTGGATACCGTGATGTTACTTCTGAATACAGTGAGACTGTTGACGGTAAGACTGTAACTAAGAAGAAGCCGTATGTCGGCATTGTTTCACAGGGTATGCGCAACTACTGGAATCAGATTGCGGTTATCGCTGAGAAGTATGGTTCACTCCGTGACCGTGAGATTGAGATCTTGCGTCAAGGTGCTGGAACTGACACCACATACATGGCATTCGCTCTTCCTGAAAAGGCAATTGAGAACATCGACACTCGGTATGCTAAGTTCATGCCAGATGTAGAAGCATTCCTCAACCGTATTGGTAGCCAAGAGTACTACGATGCTCAACTACACGGAATCATCAAGGAAAAAGAAGCACCTAAGGCTTCTGACACTCCTACTCCTGCTGCTGCACCTGTTGCGGAAGAAGAAGAGTATGGTGAAGATGAGTATGTCGCTATCGATGAAGAGACAACAGCTGAACGACTTCGTAAGAAGCTAGCAGCTAACTAAAGGTTTGACCCTTGATGAGGGAGGATTAGTCACCTCCATCTTGATGGAACTTATCAAGGAATCAAATATTCTGAAGACTCAGTGGAGTAGTGGGTTAACCCGACACGATTCATTGCTCCACTGGGTACTCAGATAACTACTAACGTAATAAGAAAGAATAGAATGCCATTCAATGCACTCGAAAACAAAGTAATTATTAAGATCGCTGCAGTAGAAGAAACCACCGAGAGTGGTCTTTACATTCCGGATACTGCTACTGCTATGCCTGAAACTGGTGTTGTTGTATCTATTGGACCAGGAAGAATTGCCATGGATGGATCTATCATCCCAACTGGAATTAAAGCTGGAGATAAAGTAATATTTGAACGTCGAGCTGCTCAAAAAGTTGAACTCGATGAAGAAGAATATCTTGTGTTCCTTACGGATCACATTCTAGCTATCGTAGAAGAGTAATCATGAAGTTGTTTCTTCAAATACTTGTACCTATTCTAGCTTACCTAGGCATTGGTGCTATGGGTGCCAAAAATAAAGATGATTGGAAATACATTGTCTTTTTACCATTCTACTTGGTTATATTTTTAGGGATTTTTACTCTAATAGTTTTCTTTCTAAAGTGGTTATATGCATGAACACTGAGTGGGTAACCATGTATGATGGTAAACACATACACATAGTTGGTGCTAAACGTTTGCCACGTAAACGTAAAAAGTTAGTCACAATAATTTATCAATGTTTGCCAAACGATAAATCTAGGGAATATCTTGTAACTAGTCCCAAATATATTGATAGAGTAGAAAAACAATTAGTAGAAAAGAATAGCAATGACAGATCGGTTAGTGCACCTTCACACGCACAGTGAGTACAGTTTTTTGGATGGTCTTTCAACTATTGACCAAGTAGTAAATCGAGTAGTAGAGCTTGGACAAGAATCCGTTGCTATCACTGATCATGGCGAATGTGGTGGCCATCTTAGGCTTCAACGTGCTGCAGATAAAGCAGGCATCAAACCTCTCTTTGGTATGGAAGGATACTTTACTGAAGATCGTTTTGAGAAAAGTGGTCGCAAAGGTGAAAATTATGACCACATGACCATCATTGCTCTTAACAACAAAGGTCTAGAAAACTTGTGGGCTTTGAGCAGTCTCGCTTATATCGAAGGTAGTTATTACGGTAATCCACGATTCGATTGGGAATTGCTAGAACGATATAACGAAGGCCTTGTTGTTACTGGTGGTTGTATGGGTGGTTGCATTGGTAAGCACCTTAAAGATGGTGAACACTATGAGAAAGCTGTTGAACGCATTGGTAGATACCAAGCAATCTTTGGTGATCGTTTTCACTTGGAACTACATACATATCTTGACCCTGAAAGTAATGAATGGAACCTACGTGTAGCTGAAGCGGCAGTGGACTTTAGTGTTCCTCTCTTGGCTGTTAGTGACTCTCATTATGCTGAGCCTGAGCAATGGTTTGCTCACGAACTAATGACTGCAATTCAAATGGGTAAGACTATCAACGACCCTAACCGTTTCTCTTATGGTCCAAACCAGCTATGTATTTTTTCTGAAGAAGAAACCCGAAGTCGTTTGAGTTACTTGCCAGAATCATTGGTTGATCAAGCTATCAACCGTACTAATGAGATAGCACAGATGTGTGATGCTCGTGTCCCAGGTTCTCGTAAGATGCCTGTATTCTATTCATCTTCTGCTATGGATGAACGTAAGATTCGTGAAGTTATCGAAGAAGGTTTTGCCAACAAAATTGTTGGTCACGTAGACGAAGAATTAATTCCTAAGTACCGTGAACGCATGGAGTATGAACTTGAAGTTATTGTTACACGTGGCTTCCCAGGTTATTTCTTAACAGTGCATGACATTATTGATTGGAGTAAAAAGAATGGTTTCCTCGTTGGTCCTAGTCGCGGGTCAGTTGGTGGTTCTCTTCTTGCTTACGTTATGGGCATTACTACCGTAGACCCAATGCCATCTGGTCTTATTTTTGAACGTTTCCTTAATCCTGAACGTGTAAGCATGCCCGATATTGATATTGACATGCCAAAGAATGAACGTCATCTTGTTCGTGAGTACCTAGAAAATAAGTACGGTAGGAATAATATTGCAAGCATTGGAACTTTAAATACACTGGGTCCGAAACAGGCACTCCGTGATATTTGTCGTGGTCTTGATATTAATAAGGATGATACTCAGAAAATGATTGATATCATCGATGATGACTGGAACATCAAGAACCGTGGTGCTACATGGGAAGATGTTGAGAAGCAATATGCTAAAGAGTATTCACCGTGGAGAACTAAGTATTCTAAGCTATTTGATAACTTGCCTGAGTTCGTTAATCACATTCGCCACACCAGTGCGCACGCTGCTGGTATTTTGATTAGCAAAGAGACTCTACTTGGTGCAATGCCATTGCGTTACAGTCCACAGAATGATGATATTCGTACACAATTTGATATGAATGAAGTCGATGAGCTTGGTTTTGTAAAGATCGACTTGCTTGGACTTCGCACTCTAAGTACTTTGATGGCTGCATTGGAATTAATCAAGACTAATAACGATGGTGTACTCCCGTTTAAACATTTTTATGATTGGAATCATGAATGGGAAAAGTACTACGATGACCCTGCAGTATGGGATAGTGTCGGCACAGGTAATAACATTGGTCTATTCCAGATTGAAACAGGTAGCCTTAGGTCTCTTGTAAAGCGTTTCTTGCCACGTAGCATCGAAGACTTATGCACAATGATTGCCATCTATCGCCCAGGTATTACACGTTCATTTGATGCAGAGACTGGTCTTAACTTGCTTGAGATGTATATGCAAAAGCGTGAGGGTAAACGTAAGGTTACTTACAAACACCCAAAGCTTGAAAAGATCCTTGGTGTTTCTTATGGTAGTTTTGTTTACCAGGAACAAATTATGGAGACTTGCGTAGAATTAGCAGGTTATACAATTGTTGAAACTGATCGTGTTCGTAAAGCTGTTGCTAAGTCTAACTATGAGGATATGAAAGAAGAAGCAGAAACTTTTGTGCAGAAATGTATTGAAAGTGGTATTGATAAAAGAACTGCAGAATCTATTTTTGATGACATGCGTGCATTTGGTATGTATGGTTTTAACAAAAGTCACGGATACGGCTACAGTATGCTTTCTTACTGGACTGCATGGATGAAATACTATTATCCACGTGAATATATGACTGCTCTTTTCCGCACTAATCCTTCAGATAGTGTGATTTACACTAGAGAAGCACGTAGATTGGGTATTCAAGTACTTGGTCCAGACATTAACGAAAGTGAAGGCAACTTTACACTTACATCTGCTGGTGTAATCCGTTATGGGCTTAGCAGTGTTAAATATGTTGCCAATGCTGCAGAAGAACTTCAGAAGCTAGGGCCATATAAAAGCATGGAAGATTTCCTTGCACGTGTACCAACTAGAAAAGTCAATAAGCGTGCCGTAATATCAATGATTAAATGTGGTGTATTTGATAGCTTATGTGGTAGTACTAAGCAAGCACTATATGAATACCTAAAGACAAGGAAAGAGTTCAAAAAATTAGATGATAATTGCAATGAGGCTTGTATCCATTGTGCTGGTCGCCTTAGCACTTTTGAATGTTACGCTGAGAATGAGGAAAACATTAATGCCAGAGGTCACCATGAGCAGGAACTCTTGGGTACAATGGTTAGCATTGATCCTCTTGCTGATTATATTAATCTGATTGAAGAAGAACAGAACTTTCCTGGTGAAAAACGTATGTTCCAAGGCGAAAAGGCTATGATTGGTGGCATGGTAACCCAGGTTAAGCTATTAATAACCAAGAAGGGCAAAAGTCCTGGTGCAGAAATGTGCCAAGTATGGATAGAATTACCTATTAATAATTTTGATGAGGATGGATTACTTGAAGAGGAAGATGAAGAGAGCTCTCCGAAAGATGAAAGCATTCAAATCGTGGCCTTCCCAAGCACCTACGCAAGGATCAAAGAAAGCCTTGAAATCGGTACGCCGGTCTTGGTGGAAGTAGAAAAGCTCAAAGATGGCCTAAGCCTTAAGAATTTATTTCGTCTTGACTTATTAAAGTCAGCATGATATCTTTGAATTAAGTAAGAAAGGAAACACAATGACACAATTAAAATCATGGCGTTGCCCAAAATGTAAGCAAGTTATTCAAGCACTAGCTCGTGAGGTAACTCATCGCTGTCCTAGTAATAAGAATTTGAATACACAATGGGAAGAAGCAGACGAAAAAGAATGAATGAAATCGTTATCAATACAAACCTCAAATTAGGTCCAGTAGCTTTGATCCGTTATGGTAAAGCTCTTAGAAAGTCAGGGTTGTCACCTGATGATTTTGTTTTGCAAGCAGTAGCTACTATGATTTATGAAACACTAGGGGAAGAAGAGTATGAAATACAATGAGTTAGAGCATAGTCACATTAGCCTCCGTACGCATGAAGAAGATCAATGTTTAGGAGAAGTGTGTACCATCCATATGCGTAGTAATCACCATATGCGTAGTTTTCCACAATTTTATCGATTCGATCGTGGCATTATGGAACGTAGATGCACTCATAACATTGGCCACCCAGACCCTGATGATATTTCTATTATCAATGGCGTAGATGATGGTACTCATAACTGTGATGGATGTTGTTTTAAATTTGCCACAGAAGAAGAATACGAAGCTGTACAATCTAAATAATGCAAACATTCCTACCATATGAAGACTTCGCTAAATCTGCTTCTGTGCTTGATCGTCAACGCTTAGGCAAACAACGTGTAGAGAACCTACAAGTAATCAAAGCATTAATCACTCCTGGATATGGTTGGCAAAACCACCCAGCAGTAAAGATGTGGCGTGGTCACGAATACACTCTTCTTAAATACCAAGAAGCCATTTGTAATGAATGGACTAGTCGTGGTTATAAAGATACATGTCTTGAAAAATCCATAGATTTACTTGCTGGTTATCCTATTGGCATAACCAAACCAGAATGGTTAGGTGACGTAGAATTTCATAAATCACATCAAAGTAATCTTCTACGTAAGTTTCCAGAACACTATTCACAATATTTTACAGATGTACCAGATGATCTTGAATACGTCTGGCCGATAGGAGCATAATGATACAGTTATTGATTGATTTAGATAAGAACTTGTATGAAGCCTTGCAAAAACAAGCTGCAAGAGATAACATTGATGTAGAAGATTTTATACAACGACACTTGGAGTATTACTATGGCTAGAACAAGAGATGGCATCGACAAGCTTATTGCTGATTTGAATAAATTTACACCTGAGGGTAGTAACAAACCTATTGTTCTGCGTGGTAACAACATTGAAAAGATCAATGCTATTCCATGTTTTACTCCTGCACTCGCTTATCTTCTTGCTGTTGGTGGATGGCCTGAGGGCAAGATGATTGAACTATTCGGTAAGGAACATAGCGGTAAGAGTTCTTTTGCTCTTCTTGCATTGAAAGACTGTTACGATTACTACAACGGTGAAAAGATGGTCGCTTATATCGACTTAGAACACCGTTTTAATCCTGAATGGGCTGAGAAGCTTGGTCTTAAGGTTGACGAAAGTCTTATTGTGGTGCAACCACCAGATGCTGAGACTGGCACTGACATGATGGTTAGTTTGATTAAGTCCAAAGAAGTCTGTGCAGTTGTATGGGATTCCATTGGTGCTGCAGCCACTAAGCATAGTATGCAACAATTGACTGATAAGAATGACAAAATGGGTGGTAACGCTGCAGTTATGAAACGTAATGTTCAGACTGTTGCTCCACTGGCAAACCTTTATGGTGTAACTTGTTTCTATCTAAATCAATTACGTGCAGACATGGATGGATACAACCGTCCTATGACTCCCGGTGGTCATGCAGTTAAGCATGCAATGTCAGTTCGCATCTACTTGCGTCCTGGTAGCGATAAATATTTTGATAAGATCAATGGTGAGAACGTACAAGTTGGGTTCCCTGTTGTTATGAAAACAGTAAAAAACAGTTACGGCCCTCCATTTCGTGAAGGTTGGACTGACTTCTATAACCAACCTAACGTGTTCCTAGACCACCCTGGTATTGATACTAGACGTGATCTTGCTCGTATGGGCATTCTTCTTGGCGTAGCTCAAAGAGGTGGTGCATGGTTTACATGGAGAGATATCAAGGCACAAGGTCGCGATGCATTCTTTGAACAGATTTGGTCTAGTGGTAAGTCTGAAGAATTTGAAGCAGAAATTATTGCTGCTGTTAAAAAAGGATCAGGCGTTGCTGTTGTAGACGAAGATGAATTCTTTGGTCGTCCATTAACTGTAGATAGTGAGGATGTCAATGACCCAGAAGTCTAATGAAGAAAATGAAGGCGTATCTATTGAGATTGATCCTGAGGGTTGGCCAGATGACCTGGCTGGTATTCTAATCAATGGTAAACCTTTTTATATTGTTGATGGTAAGGTTACTGTAGTCGGTGATCCAATATGGAAATTTGGAGTAATAAATGACGATTAAGCATTTTTGTCACGTTTGTAATGTTAATTTCCATAGAGCTGTTGATTTTATTAGTCATACTTGCAAAGAAATAAAAGCTGCTGTAGAATATTTTACTCCAGAGGATAAAAAAGAAAATGACCGAATGTAAACACTGTGGTATGCCAATCGTAAAATATAGCTCCGATGCTACCGATTGGGATAGATTAGGTGATGATGATCAGTGGGTTCACACAAGCCCTCATGGACCTCACAAAGCTGAACCAGATTGGGAAACTAAATCATGAATTCATGGGTTATGATAATTGATACCCTTATCATGACTATTGGTATGGTTTTGATATCTAGGAATAAAAATGGCTGATTACGTACCTAAAAAAGCATTATGCAAAAATTGCTATCGTAAAAATGGAGAACGTAAAGAAATTCTTCAAGGTGCTAATGGTGAGTGGGTTCATCAATTTCTTGATTACACTATAAAATGTCATCCATTTGAACAATGGGTAGCCGAACCAATGGAAGAAGAATAATGGAAAAACCAAATAATAATTATTGGTATGATGAAAAAATAAAATTTGCTGATGATGTTCCTTTAGATGACCATGACCATTTAACTCCATTCCAACAGATTCTTAAAGAAATACAATCTATGCATGATAAAAAGCAAGCGGACTATGGGAAAAAAGGTGACCCATTCGCAAATGTAAGAGCAAGCGAAGAGTGGGGTATCCCAGGTTGGATAGGCTGTATGACTAGAGGAACGGACAAGATTAAACGGCTCCAAGCAGCAGCTCGTGGCCAAAATTTAGTCAATGAAAGTATTGAAGATTCTTTGCTTGATCTAGCAACTTATACAATTATTGCTCTGGTATTATTTAGAGAAGAAAATAATAAAGGTTAATTCATGCGTGTTATTTTAAATTCAATATTGTTAATCTCATTATTTGTTTTTGCAATTGGTGTTTTTTGGAGTGGTAGGCTATAATGGGATATAATAAGTGTCCTGAATGCAATGAAGATCTTCGGCTTATCACTGAAGGAAACAATATTTATTGGGTTCATGATGATGCTGATTTAGCAAATAATCCAGAATGTTTTTTAAGGAGCGTAGCAGAATGATAGATCCACAATCATGGTTAACAGAATTCCGTGCTAAGGATAAAACAAATTGGGTATCGTTTGAAATTGAATTAGATGATGCTGCAACAGAAAAAATTAAAACAGCAGCATCAATGTACGGTATGGATCTTGAAGAATTTTGTAATTATGCATTATACAATGCTATGGATGAATATAGATGCCCAACCTGCCTCAATTTAAGAACAGACCTATCCCAAGTATGCAGTAAATGTGGTGAAATAGATTCATGATTTGTGAACGTTGTAAGAAAAAAGTGCACGTTGGTAATGTTTGGTGGGTGCATGATGAGACCAATGATACTTGGTGCGATCCAAGGCAAAATCAATTTGCTATTCAATATAACACAATAAAACCAACGTTTGAAGAATAAAACTAAGCAGCCGAACCTGCGGAGGAAAACAATGAAACCAGTCAAACAATTAATAGTTGAAGCTCTAAAAAATCTTGAAGGTTTTATGGAGACAGGTGCTGATAACACATACCACAGTTACGATAGAGGGCGTTATGATACTTACCATATTGTACTTGGATGGATTAATGAATTAGAAAGTGAAAATGGGGAAGTTCCAACAGAAATTTAGCCAACGTCAAGAGCGTGAGCTAGAAGAACAATGGCCAATGGCCAAGAGAACTATTGGTTCAGGTGCTAAGTGGGAGAAGGCAGACCTTCAAACACAAGAACATCAAAAGATAGAGTTTATGATTGAATGCAAGAGCACACAAAGTTCTAGTTTTTCTATTACTAAAACTATTTGGAATACTGTTAAGAGTCACGCTCAAAATAAAAGTTGGCTTAGTCGACCAGTGCTCGCTGTACGTTTGTATGGCCCTACTATTGAAATGACTGAGTGGGGTGAACGAGAAAACACTGCTGAGACTCTACCGGTCGAACTTGATCTAATAGTAATGGATAAAGATGATTTTCTTGAATTATACGAAGACTATTTAAGATTGAAAGAAAAAGAATAATGTGGTCATGGATACTGGCAGTCGTCGGAGGCTTCGGTGTCTTTACTATAGGTAGTAAAAATATCTATGGATGGGTTATCTTATTCTTGAATGAATGCCTTTGGGTAGCCTATGCTTTACATACAAAACAATATGGTTTTATTTTTGCCTCTGCTCTATATATGGGTGCATATATTAGAAACTATCTAAACTGGAAGAAAGACAAAGAATGAGTTTCCTAGAGCGCACTCTAGCAACATACCAAAACAATGAACCAATTACTCCTCATATTGAGGAAGCTTTGCTTCATGCTGATTGGCCTGAAGAATACCCTGTAAAGGTATTTAATAAAGAACGTAAGTTTGATAACATGTATCACCCCTCATCAGACGTAACAGCTGGTGAGTTGCAATTATATTATAAATTCCATCCAGAATTGAGGTTACAATGTCAAGAAGAAAGAATAAGTCCAACACTGCAAATGACCTTTCAAGTGGGTTCAGCTTTTCACAGTATTATTCAGAGCATGTTAATCCATTTAGGTTTTACGACTATGGAAGAAGTAGAAGTAAAGTTCAAAAACGAAGAAAGAATGTGCGCTGGCGCAGTAGATATCTTGAAACTACGAACTCCAGATGGAGAACAATTCTTAGTAGATATAAAAAGTTGTAATCAATTACCTAAAGAAGCTAGCTATCAATACCAAATGCAGCTAAGAACCTATCAGGATAATTGCCCTGGTGCTCCTGACCGCATGGCATTGTTATTTATCCAAAAATCTTATCCTCATAAAATCAAAACGATTGAAGTGATGAAAGATCAAGATGAGCTTGACAAACTATATGATAAATGGGATAGAGTGAGAGTTGCTATCGGTAAGAATGATAATTCTGAACTTAAACATTGTTGCAATGGCCCTACTGATGAAGTCTTTCTCAGTTGTCCTGCACGTAAGATTTGTAGCTATTGGAATTGACGAATAATTTGAAATTAATAAGTAAAATATATGGTAAAATGTTATAGCATTATGTATAATGAATACGATTTGCAATCGTCGTTGCAATCGTGTAAGATATATTCATAACAAAGGAGATGCATGCCTAATCCTGATTTAAGCGAATTTTTTGAAGTAGTCGATAAGCAATGTATTGCTGGTCGTCTCATCGATAAGCTAAACAAAGAAGATAAAGAAAAAGTTATTGCTGCGTTAGAAGAAAAGTCTATCAATGCTATGGCTATTGTGCGCTTTATTCAGAAGCGTGGCGTAGATGCCAAACACCCTGCAATTCTGCGTCACCGTTCAAAAGAGTGTGTCTGTGCCAAGTAAAAACAAACTAGATCTCAGCGAATTTTATCGTTACCGTATGGAGCCTATGGAGGTTGACGGTGAAGATCTAAGCGATCTATGCAAAGCAGTTGCTAAGCGTAAGCCAGGAAAACCTGTTCGTCCACAAGGTGAAATATCTATGTTGGTTCTTTTAAGTGACTGGCAGGCTGGAAAGAAAGAAGGCGGCGGAAGCGAAGCTATTGCAGAACGCATTGGACAATTCCAAGACCGTCTTATGTTGCGCCTAAAGGAACTAACAAAGATTGGTAGAGATATCTCTACCGTTTATCTTGTGGGTTTGGGTGATTTAATTGAGCAATGCTCGGGACACTACGACATGCAGGCGTTTAATACAGATTTAGACCGTCGAGAGCAAATGCGTTTAGCTCGACGCCTTGTTATGAACTTTGTTGATCGATTGGTTGACGAAGGATACCGTGTTGTTCTAGGTGCTGTTCCCGGTAACCATGGGGAAAACCGAAACTCATATGGCAAAGCTTACACAACGTGGACTGATAACGATGACCTTGCTATCTTTGATGGTATTCAGGAAATCATTGAACACAATCCAGAGCGTTACGCAAACGTTGACATCCCACTGGGTGCTATTGCACAAGATCTTACAATGACACTAGATATTTCTGGTGTTAAGTGTGGATTCGCTCATGGTCACACTTTCCGCAATGGAAACAAAGGTTGGACAAAGACAAACGGTAGCATTGGAAGAATTGAAACATGGTGGATGGGACAGACAATGACTCGTCAGCCTATTTCAGAAGCAGATATTTTGTTCTGTGGACACCTTCATCACTTTGTGGCATCATCTGCATCTGGACGACAAGTGTTTATGTCACCTGCAGCTGACGGTGGTTCGCATTGGTACACTAGTACAACAGGTAAGGCAAACCCACCAGGGTTGCTTACATTGCTCATCGGTGAAGCTTGCGGACCCTATGGTTGGTCTGACTTGGATATTCTTTAAATTAAACATGACCGAATGTTTGCACATTAATAAGTTTACCAATCTTGCTGGTGAGGTTGTAGAAGAACCTTATAAGAACATTTTCTGTCCTGATTGTGGTGTTCGATTAGTGCATGACTATAAGGCTGAAGCTTTTAAGTTGCGTGGCTGATGACTTCGCCACAGAAGGCTAAAGGTTCTCAATGGGAAAGAGATGTAGCTAAGTACTTTAATGAGCGTGGCTACCAAGAAGTGGAACGACGTTACGGTGCTGGAGCCACTCTTGATAAGGGTGATATCAATGGTGTTAAAGATACAGCCGTTGAATGCAAAAATGTAGCAAAGATTACCCTAGCTTCAATTATGGATGAAGCATTGGTTGAGCAAAAGAATGCCAAGAAGCGATTTGGTATTAGCATCATTAAACGACGTAATAAGAGCGCCAAAGAAGCATATGTTGTCATGACTCTAGAGCAGTGGATTGATCTATATTCTTTTTATCAAAATAACCATTAAACCCTTTACAAATTAGTTTAGTTCATCTAAAATTGCAGAGATGAATAATAACAGATCATTACGCAAGGGACTAAGTGGGCTCACAGAGCCAGAGCTCGGCATGGAGCATAACGATAAGTTCAATGAACTTCATTCGTTTGCAGTCCGTGCGTTTGACTGGAAAGATCGTCCAGAAGAAAAAGAAATGCTAGATAGCATAGAAGTTATCGTAGAGCAATTCTTATATGATTATCTTAATCCTGCTGAAGTTATCATAGCTAAGTTTAACACTGATGCTAACATGGGTGAAGCAGAAGCTGAACGTTTGTTTCTTAACCTGCAAAGCACAATAGTATCAATTGAAGAAGAAGTTACTCGTAGGTATCTTAAAGCACAGTTTAGTTATTATATGCTAGACGATAAGTATTGGGAGAACTACCGTAAGGGTAATGGAACTACTAATGATTTAACTGCTCGTGCACGAATGGAAACTCGTGATGATCGTTATTTCTACTTTGTTCAATATGCTGCATGGCGTATTATCAATGACAAAGTACAAAGTCTAAAAGCTACACAAAGACACATACAAAACAAGATCTATCGTTCTGGGTATAGAACATGAGCGACACACCACCTCAAAGAAAAAGTCGTAAACAAGAAGTCATCAGAGGAAAGATGACATGGCAAATTCTTGAACGACTTTTAAATAATTATTGGGAATGGTATGAAGTCTATCAAACAACAGGAAACCCTGAGTTGCAACTGTTGAATGGAATTACCGTCAACATCTATGACATTTTGAAAGGAATAGATCGCTTGCCTCCTCGCCAGAAGCAAGCAGTCGTACTATCATGTTTGGAAAATCGAAAAGAAGTAGAAGTAGCGAGGATAATGGGCTTCACGAAGTGGAGCAGTCAAGTGGGAATGTACAAGAGGAAAGCTCTGAAGACATTATGCGAGACAGTGTGGAAATCGGAGATAGACTAAAGTCTTCTTACGAACAATACTCTATTCTAGAAGAACAGTATAGAGAACGACTCCCACAAAACTGGGATGAGATGAATATGAGTGCAAGACTCGATTGGTTTGGTCACCGCATACTTCTAGATCTTCGTGAAGAAGCTGGTCGTGATGCCACTAGAGACTGGGGATTCCTCAGTGATTACCAATTAGAGCGTCGCAGAAGACGAGAAGTACAAAGCAAACTTATTGGTGGGTGGGATGATCTACCTCCAAGACAAGGTGTTTTTCGCCGTGTTCACGTTGATAAGAATAATCTATTGACGGGTGATAATAACACTAAGCCAGAAGATAAGAAACCAGAGGGTACCGATGGACAGAAGAACTAAAGAATACAAAGAATTAGTTCACATGACTCCTACTACTCAAGAGCTATTGAGTGAAGAGATTGACGGTGAACTATATCTGTATAAATATTCATCACAGTGCAAGATTTGTAATACCAGTGAAGACCTCAGGAACATTATTGATTCACTTCTATTGTTCCCAAAGACATACAAAGAGGTCCTCCAGTCTATCCAGTCACTACAGGATAAGCTAGGCATCGAAGGTGATGACCGTATAAATTATGAAAATATTCGCAACCATCAAAAGCGGCATCTTCCTTTTGATAAAGCAATGGTCAGAGAGACTGTTGAGCGTCGTGCTCGTGAAAAGAATCGTAGCATCCTAGATACCAGTGAAAGATTACTCACTGCTGAAGCGTTTTATGAAGTTATTGTAGCCAAGGGATGGGAAGAGATTGCTAAGGGTCACACCCAACCAACCTTGAACCAGACCATGGAAGCCATGGAAAGACTGCAAAAGCTTGAGAAAGAAGGACAGGAAGACTATCGTCCAGAAGAGCTTATTAACCAATTGGATATTATCCTTATGGCTGTTCGTGAAGTGTTGCCTCCAGATATGAAGGAAGCACTCTTCCGTAAGATTGAAGAGTTCCAAACTGCTGATAAGAAGCATAAGAATCCACAGGCTCTGAAAGAAGCTGATATCGATATAGATGATTATGTCGATGAAGATCTATTAGAAGAAGATCTGTAAAACACTCAATTTTCCATGTTTTAATGTAAAATAAGCGTTAAATCGCCAAAGTTGGTGTAGGTTAAGCAAGGTTATATTCATGGCAAACAACGGGTCACCAAAAAGATACAAAAGAGGCATCAAAGCTGTCTCCACCCAGGATGTTCCATCATATATCTTGCCGTATCCAGAGCGTGTTACTGGTATGTATGACCCAAATTCTTCCAATCCAGATATGCGTGAGTCTTTGACCCAAATCAGCGATAACGATAGTGATATCCAACGTCAGCTACATTCTCGTGATTTAATTGAGAGTGACGATTTTAATAACTATGGTGCTCCCACGGTCTATGCTTCTCGTAGAGACATCGTGCTAACAAAACTTGGTCTAGCAGGCCCTAGTAGGAACGTTGAATGCCGTAACTGTGGTAAGCCTAAGAAGCCTAGCCAAACTAAACAAATAAAGATCAACGTACCACCATTTGTTGGCCGTGTATGCAAGAACAACTGTACTGGCTGGAACTCTGAAGGCAACCCTGAGGGTGCAAGAAGAAGAAGAAACTAAAGTTGCCATGTTAAACGAACCTGAAATAAGTAAGCTTGGCCAAGATTATGGCAAAAGAACATCCAAACATTTGTCTGATTCAATAACTAGTAATGATTTTTACAATGGATCATTTCTTTATAAAAATCTTCAAAAGAATGCTGAAAGCGTAACTAAGCTAGGTGAGCGAGGTTTTCCTGTTTTAACTCACAGCTTTGATGGAACTAACCACACATTTGGTAATTCTCCAAGATTTACTGAAGCATTTAATCAAACATCACAATCATCACCAACACTAGGTACGCTATTTCGTATTAGAACACGTGATGAACAAGGACAACCAATTCCTTGTCTTAAGTTAAACAACCAAAGTGGTGGTGAATCTACATCTGGTTATCTAAGAGATAAAGCGCCCACTAGTGGTATGGAAGATTTAAGAGTGCCAACACTTTCTAGAGAAACATTAGAACCTTGTTTAGAAGATCACTGTAGGCATTGTCAAGAATGTGTTAATCACCAAGAGGAGCTAAACAAAGCTTTGAAAGGCATAACTTCTCGTGATCCAAATACAGGTGATGGCATGCGCAGTCTGCATGTTAAAAACCTTATTACTACACTAAATAGTTGGGCTGCTCATCAGGAATCACAAGGCAATGACATAGCTACTTATGACAATAGAGACTATGATAGAGATAATTATGGTCATGCAAAAATGGCTACTGCTATGAGATCTGTTGCAGATAAGCTAAATGATGCTTATGAAAAAGATTACATTGAAACAAATGGTAAAGGTGGCGGTGTGCATCGAGATTATTTTGGTGTTGATCATGGAAGAACGACGGACGTTTACTAATGAAATTATTTGATGTTTTTAAAAGAAAGAATATTAAAGAAGCCGCTGGATTTTCTACAGAAGTTGCTAACCCAAAGCCTTTTGAAATAGCAGACCCTAGCTCATGCAATTGCGCAGAGAAGTTAGGTATCGTTGCACCTAGTACACCATCTATAAGAATACCTAGGGACGCAAAGCCTGAAGAAGTACGAGAGCAGATCCAATCTACACCATCTAGCACTGAGGCAAAAAAAGAATTCCATAAGACTGTTGTTAATAAATGGCTTGATCTTATGAATGAGCCAGATGCTTCTAAACGAACAGAAAATGTAAACACTCTTGCTACTCTGCAAAGAACAACTCCTACTGCTGATTCCAACCATGAGTTCCAAAACCATCTATTATCTCACCTCTATGGTGCAGGTATGAGTCACAGGGATTTGGGTATCAGCGATAATGAATTAGGTTCTCAATTCAAAGAGAGCCAAGGTCTTATGCAACAGTCTCAAACATCTGCTGCTAACCAACCACATTACAATGTAAATAATTGTGGTGTATGCAACCAATACCTTTCTGCAATAAAATCTCACGTAGCAAAATATAAAGAACACCTCGACAATGCTTCAATGATGAGTACGTCTACTAAACCAGAAGATGCTGGTAAATCTGAAGATGAGCTGTTGGCAAATATTCATGATGATTTTATGTCAGGTAATAAGACAAGATCTAGTCAAAGCTCTGCAGTCGCAGCTGCCCATGGCATCCTTGGTAATTGGCAGAAGCACCTAGGCAATGCTCACAAGTATGACTTTACTAGCTTCTATGATCCATATACACCAGTTGTAACAGGCGATGATAGTAAAAAGTTTTTAACTACTCTATTTAAAAAGAAGGTTCAACGCCTTGCACCGGGATGGAAGATGCGAAAAAGGCAGGAGACTCCAACTGAAACTCTACCAAGCACACTGCCTGGTGGACCTAAGAAAAAGATTGTCGAAACACCTGGTAGTACAATCAAAGGTTTTCCTACAACATATGAATTCTCTAGTGAATTTGAAGCAGTTCCTCGTGGTGGCTACTTCACTCGTGAACAAAGAGGACAACAAGAATATAACCCAGAAGAAGATACAAGAAATAAGACTCGTCGTTTTAATGCAAAGAAAGAAAATACTATGACAACATTTAATTCAGGTGGTAGCCAAAAGCTAACTACTATTCAAGATGTTAAAGAACGCATGGAAGCTTTAGCTAATAAAAACAAAAAGGTCTGTGAAAAATGTGGTTTACATTGCGCAGATGCTGATGAATGTAAGAAGAACCGTGATAATAAAAAACGTAATGATGCTGCAGATAGTGCTTATTGGAACGATTAATAAAGGATAATACAATGAAAAATTGGAATGAAAAATATGCCTCTAAAAAAGAAGCAGGTGCTCAAAGTCAACAAGTCTCTCCTGTTGCTGAGCACTACTTAGGAACCCTTAATCATGATGTAGTTAAGCAAAACACTCTGGGGATGGGACTTAATAATGCTGCAGTTCGACATTCTGATGTTAGAAATGCTGTTGCTGGACAAGGTCAAATGGGACCAGCTTCATTAATGGCAAGTCAAGCTCACCAACGTTCTTATCAACAACACAATAATATTGCTAATGCATTAAAAAATATTGACCCAATAGTATCTGCAGCTCATACTAGTGCTGCCAATCTTCACCTTGATGCTGCTAATGCACACTCCCTCACTAGTAATATGATTAAGAACAATGCCCCCGGCCATGGTCCTTCTGATACTGGTTCAAGCACTTCTGCAAGAGGTGCAGAATTTGCTACGCAACTTATTAGTAATCACAATGATGCTGTTTCTAAGAGTAGTTCTGCAAACGCTGCTACAGTTAATGCTAATTCTTCTAAGATTAACTATGGAACACCACCCCTACCAGAACGCATAGGATCTTTTGATGAACGTTATGCTATTGAAAAAGAAGCAGGAATCGTAGAGCATCTACCGATGATTGATGCTTTGGGTCACGGCGCTAGGGCTGTGGCCGAAACTGCTTTTAATTATGTAAAAGGCTTGGGACAAGATATTGCTAACGTAGCAGGACACCCTGGACCACATGGTACAGACGCACCTGCTGGCACAGAGCTTAAGTCTATGCTTGATCTTGCAGCTAACGCAGCTGGTGGGATGGCAATCAAAAAGAAGGCTCCTGCTGCTATTGATGCTCTCAAAAATAAGCTAGAACAACGTAGAGATCAAAAGGCTACCAACAAATCCTGGAATAGTATCCAAGACTCTGGTATCCTTGAAGATAAGTAATCTATTACAAAAAGGAAATAATGACTACTAATATTAACGACATCGGTGGAATTCGTCCAGAAGATGTTAAGCAGACACCAGAACAAATTGCACAGGTCAACGCCTATCTTGCTAGCCAGAAGGCTGAAGAAGAGGCACTCGGTAAGGAAGAACCAATCGAGCTAATGGAATCTGAGCTTATGGGAGTATGGAGACTGCTTCAAGAGCTTCAATACAAGTATGGTAATCGTAAGGGTAGCTTTGCTAACCTAACTTCACTACGTAACGAAGCAGATGAAAAGTTCCACGCTCTGGGCTTTCAGGTAGTCGTTGACTGGGTTATGCCTGGTATCATGCAAGAGCCTACTCCACCTACTATTACTATTGTAGGTCGTGTTGATGGCTCAGAGTTCAACCCAGAACAGAACCGTTACGAAACTGGTGCTGGTGTTGCTGACCTTTACTACGAACAGAAGCGTAAGTCATTAGGTATGAGCAACAAGCTAATCCTTCCTGGTATGTAAACTATCATGGAACCCACGGCTGAAGAATACGCAGAGATCAAAGGACTGGACATAGATCCAGATACCTTTGATAAAGCTACGTATAAGCGTGTGCGTTCCATGGGTGCAACTCACGATGAAGTAAAAGATGCATCATCTCAAGGTATTCCAATCGAAGACTATGAAACTGCTAGGATAAATAATCCTGGCAGTCATCATGCATCTGTCGATGAAGCACTAGGTTATCAAGATCATTATAAGAAGACAATGCTTGATAATGATAAGACTGTAATTGCTAACCCTTCACAATTTGAAGAAATTAGAGGCATTGTTGAAGGTAATAAACCTCATGTATCCAATGCAGTCCAAGACATCTTTGGTCATCACTTAGCTTTAAAAAATAGACCACAATATGATGGTGTTTATCCAGATGCTCCATTCCGCCGCAGAGCAAATGAATGGATGATGAGTGAATGCTCAAAGATAGATCCTAGCTTAACAAAGCATATAGGTAGTAGTGCTTACGATGAACGTGGCATATTGCCTGTTGATGATTATAACGAAAGAATCAATCGTTTGATAAGCCATCATCGTTACAGCTCAATGTTTGCTAACACTGTTAAAGATCATGTTATTCATAATAGGATAATCAATGCTCTGACAAATTTGGGCAGCGGCCACTACATGCCAGTAGATTATAGACAAGACAAGTATGAGGAAGCGTAATGACTACTCCTTCTTTTAATACTAGTACATTTAACTTTAACGAAGATCTTCAGAAGCACGATAACCTACCACCATTAGTGGTGGGGTTCGATACTGAAACCACTGGTCTTAATAAAGAAGTTGGTAAGAAAGAAAAAGGCACTGATAGGATTATTACAAGGCAAGACCTTGATGAACCAGTGTCTTATGGTCTTGTAGTGTACCGCAATGGTATCATTCAACCACATGAACAACACCATTTTCTTGTTAGACCAACAAAAACAAGCAACCCCATGGCAGAAGCAGTGCATGGATGGTCTGAAGATGAATTAAACAGAAGCTACGGTGGTGAATTCATTAAAGGAATGGCACCAGCATTACACCCAAAGATTGGTGTCAATAGAATGGCGCAAGTGCTAGCACACTATGCCAAGCAAGGTGCAGTCATTGTCGGTGCCAACCACAGAGGCTATGACATGAACGTGCTTAAGAATACTTACTCTAAGTATAACAATGGTGCTCCACTCAAAACATCTGGGTTTGATCCAGATAGCACAAGGATGATTGATGTTATTCGTCATGAACAGGCTGTAACAGGAAGAGAAGGTTTTGTTAAGCTAGAAAAATTATGCGATAAGTATGGCGTAGATCCTGGTGGACACAAAGCTTTGGATGATGCTCGTGCCTCTGTAGAAGTATTAAGAAACCAAGCACAACAAGTCAGAATGGATAGGAAACGTTAATGGATTGGAACCTACGCTATGCTAGCGGCACTATGGCCGAGAGTGGTATTGATTTTGGAAGAGCCGGTCACTGTACTGGTTCAGATTGTGGATTCTGTCAACATCTGGACGAAGTCCAGGAAGCTAAAAAACCCACTAGTGATGGCAAAAAGATGGACTCACAGTCCAAAAAGCACGTCGATATCATTAAAAAGGTACGTGAATTACACCAGAGTTTAGGAAAAGGAACAAAATAATGCGTAAAATCTCAAAAGCTCAAGAACAACACACTATATTAAACTTTCGTACAGCATCTGATCGTGATTGGGTAGACAAAAATCATGCTGATGTTATGAAAAATGGTTTTAATTGTGATGCTTGTGGTAAAAAGTTCCCTCCAGGTACAGACTTTGATGACATTATGGGAAATGGTGGAGCTAATGAAGAAGCTGGAAGATCTTGTAGCACTGAGTGCCAAGAAAAATTAGCAGAAATTCAACGAGACGCTGAAGATGGTGCTTCAACTGCTAATGCAGAATGGAACTACTCCCGCAGAGCATCTGTAAAAACACCAAATGATATTACCACTCGTGGTTTTGATGCCAGTGAAGGCACTGATCGTGGTGGTCACGTTGATATTGTCCTTCCTACACACACATGCGACATTGGCAACCATGAAGTAAAGGGTGATGTAACCTGTGCTGAACGATACTGCATGTCTCGTAAGAGAGGCGAGGGTACGTGGGATCAGCATGGTCACCAAAATTGGAGCCACAATTATGCCTGTGCAGAACACATGCCGGAATTTGGTCCTCGCAAAGGCGGTCCTGGTCCTAGTCTAGATCACCCAGAACATGTTTGGAAACCAGAAGATACAATTGCTTCTAAGACTGCTAGCGATAAGCCATGGGCTGCTGGTATCGCTAAAAGCCATGATGGTAAGAAAAAAGAAGCATCTGTTTCTGAAATTCTTAATCTTTTGACACCAGCTGCAATTGTTGCTCAACCCTTTATTATGGATAAAATTAATAAACGTAATGATAAAAAACGTAAACAAGAAGAACCAGAAGAGCAAAAAGAACCAGAAGATTTTGATGAACGCTACGCTAGTGAAAAAACTGCTACTAAATGCAAGTGTGGTCACGATCAGAATGCACACATGTGGGATACTAAGATGAACCCAGAAGCAGAGTCACAAATGGAAGATCTAGGTTGCAGAGAATGTGGATCATGGACCCAAACGGGTGATTTCAACACAAATTGTAAAGAGTTTAAACCAGCAAAAGATTTCCGCGGCGAACACTCTAATGTAAATTCTGATTGGTAATATGTTAAAGATTGCCATTATCGTACATGAGAACGGTAAATACTATGTCAAAACGGAAGACGGTAGTAGAACTCTTGGAACTCACAAAACTCGTAGAGACGCTGAGATACAATTATACGCCATTCACAAGAGTCAAGAACGTGAAAGCAAAAAAGAAAAGAAGGCAGCAATGAAGTGGTCAGAACGCTATGCTATTGCTAATGAGCAGGAATTTAACCAAGCTATGGGAGACCAGTTTGGTTCAATGAGTCGTGCATTCATGGATCACTATGCTGATATGTATGGTCGTCATCACGAGGCTATAAGGCAATTAAACCGTCGACTTATGAATACATATGACCCAGATAAAAAAGATATTATGCGTGAAGGAATTGGCAAACATGAACATTGCCGTTTTTTAATCAATGGTATTATGGGTAAACATAGTGTTAATACGGAGACTGGTGATGATGAAGATCATTATAAGGCAGTTGCTAACGATGCATTTCAGCACAGTAATGGTATACTAAGTAATTAATGGCAAAAGTAACCAAAAATAGTAATGCTAATATCCTCAAGGGTCAGCATGACTTCTTCGAGATAGCTAAAAAAAGCTTAATCGAGACACCAGATCTCCCTGATATTGTCACGTTTGCTGAGCATCCAGAGTTCTTGGGACGTAGGCTATATCCACGCCAAAAGACTCTACTTCGTCTCATATGCTTAGAGACAGAGCATATGACAGATTATGATTATGAAGTCATTGATGGATGGACAAAGGGATTCGATCGCAATGGCACAAGTATTGGTGTGTCTCCTGATGTTCTTGAACGTGTAGCTTATCTTAAAGATAATGGCTATAAGCATTTCCGTGAAGTGGTAAACATCACAGGCCGTCGTGGTGGTAAAGGCCACATCGGTGGTATCATAGGTGCTTATATCAACTGGGGCCTGCTTATGCTAGATGATCCTCAGTACCATTACGGTATCGACAAGTCTAAGGACATGTATATGTTCTGTGTGGCTACCAACATTCAACAGGCCAAACAATTCCAGTTTGCTGACCTTGCTAACACTATCATTGATGCTCCATGCTTTCAGCCATATATCGCTGATGCTAAGGAGCACTTTCTTGCATTGCGTACACCTGCTGACCTTCGTAGAATTGCAGCGTTCGAAGCTAGAGGCATTCGCCCTAGTCGTTTGATTGCATCAATCAGAAACATGGCTGTTACAAGTAACTCTAAAGCTAGTCGTGGTGCTGCGGCTTTTGGCGTTATGTTCGATGAGTTTGCACACATGTTAGTTGGTACGGGTGGTTCACGTACGAGTGAAGAAGTATATAATGCTATTACTCCTGCATTGGACCAATTTGGTAAAGATGGGTTTATTTATATTCCAACATCTCCATTCACCAAAGTTGGTAAAGCATATAGCCTATATGAGTCTGCTATAGAACGAGATAATGAAACAAATACTCCATCCTATCCAGATATGATGATGGTGCAGTTGCCATCGTGGGGACCTTACGAAGACTGGGATGACCCAAGAGCAACTGGTGGGTTTAATTTCCGTGGTGCTCCACAGGCATACGATGAATCTATGAAGCGTTTAGAGAAGCGTGAACCTGATGCATTCAAGGTAGAGCGTCTTTCTCAATGGGCTGAAGTTACTAATGCTTACCTCAACCCTAAGATGGTAGAGCGTATGTTTGAACCATATGTTAATGCAGACGGTGATCTCATCATTTTAGAGCCACAATATGAAGGTAAATTTAGCATAATCTATCAAGGACACTGCGACCCTTCAAAGAGTGGTGCTAACACAGCAGCGATGATTGGACACGTTGAAAAGATACCGGACCAAGAAGATGGTGAAGAATGGTATCACGTTATCATAGACTGGATTAAAGTATGGAATCCAGAAGATTACGAAGATAATCAAATAGACTATGAAGAGATCGAAGAAGAGCTCGTAAGAACGCTGTGTGATTTTAGAACAACCAAGGTCTTTTCGTTTGACCAGTACGGAGCATTTGTTACGCTGCCTAGGCTAAAAAAACGTCTTAAGCAAGTAAATCCTCCACACAAGGTAATCATTCGTGAGGAAAAGTTTACTGGGCAAAGCAATATGCGTAGAGCAGAGCGTTTTAAGTCTGCTATTGGTATGAATTGGATCCATTCATATCGTGATAACTACGGTCCTGATGGAACTAGTCTATTAGAACAGGAACTTAAGTTCTTGCAAGAAGTGAATGGTCGAGTGCGTAAGCAAGACTTTGGACCTATACGCACAGAAGATCTTTCTGACTGTATCATGGTAATTGTTGATGCATTGCTTGAAGATAACTTTGTTAAGCTAGAGATGCGTGATAGGTTAAGTAATACAGATCTTTATCCAGGTGCTAAGGGTGGATACCACACCCGCAATGGTGCAGACAATGGGCCTATAAGTGCTAGACAGAAACTACAAAAGTTTGGTGCTGCGCGTTCTGCAAGAGACTACGGTGGTATGTCTAGAAGTCAAAAGAAGATATAAGTTAATCTTCTGGGAATTCGTCAAGTATTCTTTCAACATCCTCGTCAGTAATGCCAAGCATTTCTTTATTAAAGTCAGAAGTTGCTTGCAATCTTTCTAAGTAAGTATCCATTGCACCTAGCAAACCAAGCTGAGTTTCTATTTCTATTCTAATTTCATTGGGTGTTTTATCAGAAAGCTCTGACAGTTGGGTAACTGTAATTAACAACATTTGATTATAATAATCAATGATTTTACCAAGTGTAGCCATGCCAACTTCATAAGCAACCATTGTTAAATTTATTTTATCTTCGTTACTATCAAATATATCCATTGCTTATCCTTTAATCCTGCAACCCATGAGCTTCGATATACCATAAACGATCAGTATATGCTTCCCAAAGACCAGCAAGGTTTTCTTTCCATTCTATACCAACACCTACAGCATTTTTAGCAGATGTTAAACTAGAATAGACCCCAGAGACTTCGGCAGCGCCATCTCCAATGTCATATAGTAGTATGTAAGCTATCTTCATTAAACAGCTCCTCCGCTGCCCATACTGCACGTTCTTTTTCGTCCATGCCACCCCACCAACCTTCTTCAAGGTTACGAACAGCTTCGTACCTACAAGTTAGCATAACGGGGCAACCTTCGCAAGTTTTCTTAAGCTTATGGCGTTGACTCAATGTAGGCATTGCGCTAGCATAGACAAAATCATCTACGTTTTTGCCGTTGCATTTAGCTTCGTCAACCCATTCAATTCCTTTATTATCTGGTAGAGTTGCTGCTAATTGCTTTAACTTCCAACCATTAATAATCTTACTCATTTTATCTATCCTTCTATTGTTAATTGATTAATATTAGCTTCTTTGCCACTGTCTATACCAGCACGGTAGCCAGAAACTGAGGTTAATTTACGATCAGTAGCTTTCTTACGGTCTAACTTTTGAAAGTATTCTTCAATAGCATGTTGTTTATCTCTAACTACAAGCTCTAAAGATTTGCTAACATCAGACTCAACTTCCTTAATAACTTTAGACTTAGAAAACCTTATACGTTCTTCTATAGATATAGCATATCCACTGAAGAAACCTTTAGCCCAAGCTTTAGGATGTCTTTCTGCTTTAATTTCATTAGTTTTATGTAATTTAACTCTCATCTCATTGATCATATGAAGAGACAATGCATTGTATAATGCAATACATAATTGTATGTCGCTTTCATAACCATATATCATGCAGTATGTATCGCCGCGTAGAACTTTACAAAAGTTATATTTAGCAATAGAGTTAAGCAAAACACTCTTATCAATAGCATATGGTTTAGGTGTTTCTACTCGAAGAGATATGATTCCACCTTCACCAATATGGTTATTTAACATAGCTTCTTCAATCTGATACTTAGTAATTAACTCTTGAGCTAATGACTGAGCTGCTTCAACTTCACCGATCTTGTCGCTACTTTCTGCAACACGGAGTAGTTTTTGAACTTTAGAAATTACATCAGATAACTTACTAACCATAGTTTATTCCTCCTTTCTTTATTATAGCCTATCATCATCAGTATGGGTAGGCAATCTCCCATAAACGCCTCCCGGCGTTTCGATACTTACTATAATGTTCCTTTCAGTTCTCGTAAAAGGTTATGAAAATTAATCATTTGTTCCTCTAATGCTGCTATGGCATTATTGAACAACGCTAGACTTTTCTCATATAGATCAATGTCAAACGTACCTTTGTGTTCATTGTAGAGTTTAAACCCAGCTAATAGTTCATTAAACCGATACTCTAGTTTACTGATCTCATCTACTATTGAGCTTACCTTCTGCAACTTAGCTTCATTACTTACTATCATATTATCCTAACTTATTCTAATCCATCTATACCCATCATCCATAAACATGAATTAAGGGATTGTATAGCTTTATTGTACTCACCTCCTTGGATATTTTTCTTTGCTTCAAGAACACATTGTAATACTTTGTATATTTCCCATTGTTCTATTGCAGTATGTTTTTGCATATTTGTTCCTTACTTTATATTATCTAATGCTTTTTCTAATAAATCAATTAATTGTTTTTCTTTGTCTCCTGTTTCTGTATCTTTACCAGGAAATACCCATTCATCTATGTTAGGAATGTATACATTATTACCCTTAAATTTAGCAATGGTAATTTCCCAATCTATAACCCAGCCATTTTCTTCAGACCAGTTTACTACAAAATGATATTCCATTATGTTTCCATTTCTATAATTATTTCTTCTAATTGATCACAACGATCTAATAAATTAGATATAACAGCTTCAGCTTCTGCTAATGTAGTTGGTGATTTTAAACCAAAATCATTTAAAGTTAAACCCATAATCCATTCTTTCTTTTCATTTCTCTACGTTTTTTATTACTTAATCCACCATAGATACCAACATATATGTTATTTTCCATAGCGTAATTAAGACAATTTTCACGAACCCGACAAGAATCGCAATATTGTTTAGCTTCTGCTAACTTTGCATTAGCACCTCTACCTTTTTCATCTATAAAGAAAATATCAATAGAGGCACCAATGCAAGCGGCATCATCTCGCCAGTTCATATCCATTTTATTCTTTTTCTGATTCTACAGCAGTCCAGTCATCCCAATTAATGTCGTCCCACCAGAAGTCAGACCCTGTTGATTTGTCAATCAATTGTTGACCATCCAACCATTGATTCAATTTATCAGTTGCTTCTTCAGGATTTTTTGCTATAACAAGAACGTCCATAGAAACTCTTGTGTAGTATTCTTTCATTACTCCTTCTCTCTTATATTTGCTACTATGCGTAATGCTTCTGTTCCTTACTATTAGCCTATCTTATCAATGCATGGTGGCTAATCCATACAGACGCCTCCCGGCGTTTCGATTCTTTACTATTCTATTTCCTCAATAATTATATCATTGATAGTATTTTTAATAGCAAATCCATTGTGTTCTAACCATCCCAATGCTTCTTTTTCAATTACATCGTCATCTTCAGAGTCAGATGTAATCGTAGTTATGAGCACAGCATAGTCAAACACAAACTGTACATTATATATATATGTTTTACTCATTCTCCTTCTCTCTTATATTTGCTACTATGCGTAATGCTTCTGCAAATCCTTGAGCAAATCCATTCTCAAAATCAGTTTGCTTAGCCATTGCTAAGTTAATGTGATGACGAGTTTCATTGCTCAATTGATAAAAAGCTTTGTCTAATTTTTTACCCATTATTATTCCTTTGTTGTAACTAAACTATTAAGATAAACAAACACCTCAAAAGGTACTGGCTCTAGTTCCCAATCCCATACAACATCGTCTTCGTTGTAGTTTTGCCAGTCAACTTTATCATAGTTAACTACCTTAATACCAACAGTTTGGTCAATGTGATTTACAACAACTAACTTCCATGTATCACCATGAAGAGAAAGTCCGATACCATATCCAGTATCAGACATTACATCATCTTTAATCATTTCACTGAAGATAATACGGTTAAGGTATTCGTCATCACTCCAACGACCCTTGCCACGTACTATAGCGTCAGCTACAACGTTTTCTAGATGACTAGCTCCCCAATGGGTATATAGATAGATAGAATGCTCTGATCCATATGTACCAATAAGTTGTACTTGTCCACGGTCTCCCATGTTTATCCTACTTTCTTACTTGTTTGTTTGTTTAACGTCATCCCGACGTAGTGCCTTGAGTAGGAGTCGAACCTACTCTACGACCATCAAGGCTACCTTATTACCACCAACTATCGTAATAGATTTCCATATCTTGTCCGATAGCTTTCATAGCATCCTCAATAAATTTAAGGTCATCTTCTCTATCTTCTGGTAGACTTTCACCAAAGAAGAAGCCTTGAGTTACTGGAAGCTTTTCATTTATTACAGCATACTTAAGATTAATAAGGTCTTGAAATGTCACTCGAACTGGTTGACAGTTGAAAACACGTTCTCCACCTTTACTTTCATATAGCTTTTCCATCCAACCTTGAATATTAGGATGTTTACGCCATTGAGCAATTAAAAAGACTTTGCCTTCATATTGTTCATGAGTCCAGACATAACTCAAATCTGTATTATCTGGATGCGGCATAACAGCATATGCATACTGATCTAATCCCATCTTGCTTACCTTTCTTACTTAATATTTGTTATTTAATTAATTCATCCATCATTGCACGAGCAGATTTTAATACTTCAATTGCCTGCTCATTGGTCATACCTAATGTTTTACCTTCACCATCAGTACCACCGGTAATAATTACATCACCAACAACAATATCAGTCATACCATATTCTGAAACCCACAATGCGGTACCAAATGGGTTTAAATCAAGGTTATTTAATTTACCTTCATCATTAACCCACATGTCTACACCTAAACTAGGTAGACGAACACAATCAAACATGCCATCTACTGCATCGCGTATAGTTTCATATGATTTACTTTCATTAAACTCAACTACATCAAGTTTAAAATCAGCAGATGCTACTATTGCTTTCATATTATTCCTTTACTTGTTTGTTTATTTACTTACTCTAACGTCTCCCGACGTAGCACCCCAAGACAGAATTGAACTGTCTCAAGCCACCATGGTGGGGTTGCTCAGTTAGCTAGGCCAACCGATAGTTATTTCTTTACCATTGATAACAATAGTCTTTGGTGTTTCTATTACTGGTTTTACAGTTTCTGTTACTTCAGTAATAGTTTCTATCATGTTAGATGACATTGATGCTAAACGTTGTTCCACCTCAGCTTCAACTGATTCATCTATAGTTGTTTTAGTCATAACAGGCTTAAACAATCCATGGCTAACTGGAGCCGTTGTTGGCGTTACAGTTGTAGTTGGAACTGGCGGTGTTTTACGTATATACTTATGATTAATGATTGCATAAGGAAACAAAATACTTTTACCTTTTAAACCTTCATCAATGGATATACTAAGCATTTTATTAAGCAACCATTCACGACCAGCATCCTTAACGATGAAGGTTCCATTGGCTTCTTTAATAATGTCTTCAATAATTGCCTTAGCATTTTTGTTAGTAGCAAAATACATACGACCAATAATTCTAGTCGCACGCGCATCATCACCATCGTGCCATGTTGAACGAATCAACACTTCACTATAGTAATCACCATGTTCACGGCTTACAGTAAATGCTAGGTCAACTACGTCACGTGTGCGATTAGAAATCCAACCACTGCCGTCACGTTTGGCTACCCAAATCATTTCTGACATACTTACTTCCTTTCTTATTTCTTACTTTGACCTGTCTCATCAGTCCATAGGCGGTCAATCCTATGAATACCCCTCACGGGGGTTATCGACTAATTAATCGATTGACTGCAATGGTACACCAAAGTAGTCATTAAAACCTTCTTGCATGCCACAAGGTGAACAAATATCAGTCTTGTTATCAACCCTAGACAAAGCGGGATGCCCTGTCCAAGATTCTTTACAAAGTGGACATATAAATGTTTTTACTGTCATGTTATTTCCTTACTTTATTTAATACATTAATTATTTGTCTTTAAATTCCCAATCAAATTCTTGATCGGATTCTCTTTGTTGTTGCAATTCATCATGTAAATCTTTAGTCATCTGATTAAGTTCATCATTGTTTTTAGGCAATTGTGCTCTGAAATCAATTCCAAAGACAGAACCTACGTTATCTGCAAACGTAATAAGATTCTGAAGAACTTCAGTACTAGCTTGAACAGCTTGATTAAAAGTGTCTTTAAATGCTTCAGTTTCAACAACATCGTTGAACACTTCTGGCAACTCACCAGCAACATACTGTCGGTATGCTTCAAGAGTAGTCTGAATTGTGATTTGCATTTTAATACACATTGTCAAGTTATTAAACTGAGTTTTAATGAGTTGCAACTTCAGTTCATCTGACATTTCATTATCCATATTATCCTTCTTAATTTGACCTATCTCATCAGTGCATGGAGGTCATCCCATACAGACCCCTCACGGGGTTATCGATTATTTATTACTTATAATATTTAAACATTTTAGTATAATCTGATGGATCTGGTTGTTCAGGGTAATCCACACCTTTAAAATTACTTAGAGTATCGATAAACCACTGTTCAGCTTGTTCATTTTCTCCTAAAACTATAAAAAGACTATAGCATAAAAATAGTAAAGAATCTATAGTATCTTTAGCTATCCAGCTAGACGAAAATTCTTTACTAAATAACAATTCTTTCTTATTGGTGCCTGGGATAGGACGCATTACTTTAAGCACTGCATTTTTATTTATCAATGCACTTTGAATACCTGCAGATAATTCAAGTTTTAAATCAAACTTAATTGAATATCCTGCAGTCTTTGCTTTCCACATTGCTTCTTCTCTATCCCGACGCCATGTTACCATTCGAGACATTTAACTCCTATATCCAATTATTAAATTTCTCCGATAATTTACTTGTTGATTCACTTATTTCTGTTTGACGAAGGTTTTTTACTCTATCTCCCTTGATATCCATTAATTGAGAGCCATCTTCATCAGCCATTTTTTGTAAACATTCTACAAATAGCCTATTAAAGATTTCTGACTGATTAACGTTATCAAAGTTAATAGTAATAACTAACTCCGCTCCAGTTTGAACGCCTTTAACATTCATGATAATTCCTTTCTTACTTATGATCTCTGTCACATTGACAGTTTGCTCCATGGAATGATTCTTCATTGAATGGTTCGCCATACAAATATGTAGCACTATCTTGAATTACATCCAATAGTTCTTTCATAGTTGCACGGACATATTCAACCAATTCTTCTAATGATTTACCAACAACAACCATAGAATCCTCATCAAGGTCTTCCCAGTTTTCACTGGCACCTTTCAGCCATAAGATTGGTGTTGCCATATCCATGAATATTGTCTTTAGTTTACCTACAGAATCTCCGTAATGTAAACGTGTAGACACTTCTTCATCGAGTAAAGAATTGAATTCTTTCTCATCCATACTTACTCCTTGTTTATTATTTAAGTGGGCACTTTAACGTCATACCCAGGACGGAGAGTTCGATAAGGATCCACTCACAACACCAGAGTTGCCTTCACACTCTAAGGTAGTTGGCTCACCTATACCACCAACAGGTTATACTTAAGGTGATTTAACCTACATGTGCTTCTCCACATGCTGAGTTTTGAACAGTTTTTACACCTGCAACTGTGGTATAGTCTTGTTCAGGACTTGGCACCTATACACACCATGACAGCATGTATAGGTTGAGCTTTATTCCCGACGCTATGCTCAAAGCGACCTTGGTTCCTAACCTACCAACCAAGAAGTATGGCGCGTTTATTGTAGTAAGCCCACAACATATTTTAGGCATATGTGCCCCTTTATTATATTATTTAGGTGAAATGGTAAACCTTCTATAAACTTCCCTTTATAGTGGGTTGCAGTACGATGCTAGCGTATGGAACCGTTTAAGTCTTGTACCATAATGTGACTAGGTCCCATATAACCGATAAAAGTTATATGGGATTGCCACGTTTTTTGGGTCAGTGGCCTAGACCTCATAGTGTGTTGTTAAGGATGTTACTTCCTACCTAAGCTTCCCCTTTAGGCTGGGTTTGTGAAATGCAAGACTTGCAACTAGGCACTCTGGATTAATATAACATCCAATCTGGCGGGTTGACATAGCTGGCTTTTTCACAGATCAATAAAGCCCCCTGGCCTGTCCAGAAGGGCTATGAAGATGCAACAACAAGAAGGAAAAGCACTCTTCATAACCCATCTCAACAGACCTGAGTCTTAGAGAGTTTATGAGAGCATTTCATTCATGTCAATGATTAATTAACTTTAGTAACTTTATTGGCAAAATCTACCAATTCTTTTACTGTGTCAGTATTAAACAATTCAATACCTGCTTGATCAAGAGCTTTACTTGCAGTTTCAATTACACCTACAAGTTGTAGAATGACTTTGCCACTTTGCTCTTTTTCTTGTTCAATTAACCGATCAACATCAGTGAGCAGCTCAATAACACCAAAAGCTGCATCACGTAACTGATCAATGTCTTGTTCTTGAGCAATGCAATTCTTCATTCCAAGTATTGCTTGTCTTGTTTCTTTGGACATATTACTTACTTTCTTTCTTATTTATGACGATTACTCGTCTTCTTGCTTGGGCATGTAGTGATCTTGGTGTCCACATTTATTATCATTTTCTCCACACAAAGGATGGTGTTGATCATGAAGTTGAAATGGTGCACCAAGGACTTTTATTGCTTCACTCTGCATTGTTTCATAGAATTCATTTAACTTATCAACGGCTAATTGAAGTCCTAAAGGAAACATTCTGCACATAAGATTAAAATCATCCTCATCCCTGTCATCATCCATAAGGATCATGGCAACTGAAGTGAATGGCTCCATGATTTGCCCCATTTCAACACCCCAATCTTTAACCCGATTAAGGTAATCAGCGTGGGCAATACGTGCATTTGCTGCTTCGTCAAGCATCAAGTCGAGATTAAACTCTTCCATCTACTTACTCCTTGCTTTTTCTTACTACAGTGCTATTTAGCACACTGCATACCATATGATATGCATGGCACCTGAGGGTCGCTTGATAGACCCCCAGGTCTTTGAGTTACATAACGTTACTCAAGGAACGCATGATTAAAGTTTACCAAGCAAAGCATCGCGAATAGGACCGGCAGGCTTGTTGATAAGCTTACCTTTCTTAAACATTGCGACTGCTTCTTGAACACTAGGAATCATAATGATCCTGTGCTTCTTGACTAACTTAGCACATTGAATTGCCAACTCATCTCGTTGTCCACCATTCATTGAGGTAATCTGACCGTCACTGACCCAGACAATATCTTCACCATACTTCTTGTGTCGAATTGCCCATGTCAATGCTGTACCGTCAACACCATTGTTCATACCACCAATGTTGTCAACGTGACTTACTCGCCAACCACGGTTAGCAAGGAGCCAAGCATTGGGACTGTTCTCACCACAATCACTATATGCCATAATGACTGCAGCTGGAGCTGCTTCAACGATGGATTCAATGTCTGCTTGACTCAAGCTCATAGAACCTGATATGTCAACGACAACGATACCACCTTTGACTTTAACCTTCTGGCTAAATATTCTGCGCTCTGGGTCAGTAAGTAGACGTGAAGGATAAGATACTCTACGACCAGACTGCATACCACGCTTTTTACGGCGCATATAACCTTTAACCTCAACGGTCAACGGCAGATCTTCAGCCCAGACTAACTTACCAAACTCACCATCATCATAGGCAAATTCGAAGTCATCTGGTACATCCGATGTATCCAGTGTAGTTTGATTAGAGTCAACCTTACCATCTTCATTGGTATCACCCCACTCACGAGCTCGTTTGTCCTCTGAGTCTCTTCTGAGGGCTTTAATGCTCTGAGGAGCTCTATAGCCTGCAGACATAAACTCAGCAACTTCATTAGCTGCATAAAGAGTGTGACGTAAACCTCTAGGACCTACGATATCATTACCAAAGTTAAGTGGTCTTGTATCGCCGAGTTCTTGAACAGATTCGTTGAAGGTTTTACCCAGTCGTTTATTGAGATTACGCAGATCTTTACTCCACTCAGGATTAACAGAACGAATACCACTTGCGAATGAATCGAAAGCTTTCGTACCTGCATTCTGAGCAGTGAACTCCACTGCTTTATCCCATGAACGCATATCACCGGCTGTTGCCAACCTCTTACCCAATATCTTTTCGTGACCATCAGGCTCCGTGACTATCCCCTTAGCAGCAGCAAACTGAGCTGTTATTTTGTTGATGCGAGCTTGCTCGGAAACACGAAGAACATCTAGCGTAACACCACTAGTCTTGTATTGCCTAGCTAACTCAGATAATACTTTGTCATCAACTGGAGAAACACGAGTTTTGATAAGCTGTTGTAGTTGTAAACGCTGAGAATAACTGTCACCTGAAAGAGGAACAGATATTACACCAGCACTAAAGTCTACGCCTACGCCTAGCTCACCAGAAGTTGGAACAACATCCCATTGGATTGGCTGTTGAATATCCTCTCGGAATGAGGTAATAACCCCTGGTAGGGGCATTACCTCATCCTTGAGAATGTCATCGTCATAACTCATGATAGAGAATACTCAGGAGTTAGAGTGCCAATCTTGAGAGCATCAATGATAGGATCAGCCATACGACCGAATACCATGCGAGCTGCACGTTCTACACCGAAGTCAGGAGTACTACGAAGCTGCTCAAACGCTTTGAATGCGCGTAGAGAAGCACGTTGACCTGGCTTACCAGCTACGATTGTAGCTGCAAGTTGACGTAGTTCCGGTGGCAATGCAGCAATCAATGCAGCAGGATGTGCAGCATCAATCTTGATTGCAATCGGAAAACGGTCCTTGAGTGCGACTGGCAACTCATCCATGTCTTCTAGGTTAGTAGTCATGATCGCTGAGAACCCTGGATTTGGAGTATAAGTCTCTCCAGTGTAAGGGTGCTTGAACGATGAAGACTCAACACTGTCAAGGAATGCCAACAAAGTGGATTGTACGTCACCACCGGCTTTGTCAATCTCGTCAACAACGAGACGAGCACCGATAGTACCGTCACCGATCCAGGAACGTAATGCAGCACCTGGAACGAATGTGAACCCACCATGCTCATTAGGCATGACAGAACCTGAGACATCGGCATTCGTCATATCCTCAGAACAGATAAGACGCTCGGCACCAGCTTGGTTAATACCAAAGTTGAGGCCAGAGTAAGTCTTACCAGTACCTGGAGGGCCGTACAAAATGACACGGTCTACACCGGCATTGAGCACATCCTCCAAGTCCTTGTAGCACTGTGGAACTGGAATACCTTCATAGGTTGCTTCACTCATGTTTTTCTTACTTTCTTCTTGTTTATTTATTTTTAGTAGATTGCTCTACCAGGGCAGCACTTTTGTGCTCCGGCTCCCCAATCAGGAGTCGAACCTGAATTACGACCATCGGGGATACCGTATTACTTACATATCCTCAGATCTGGACCCCATTCGGGAACCAAACTGTGGTTACGTTGGTAATACCAGACAGCCACAAGTGATTGTTGTTCACCAGTTGCCATCTGTGGTGTAGCAGGTAATCCATGTATGTACCCTCTAGCAAAACCCCATATATATGGAGTAAACTGATACCAACCACCAGCACCAGAGTGAATGTTTACACTAGTTAGGTGGTTTCTAGACTCTTGGTATCGAATACAGGCAAACTGTGCTTGTATGTGAATAGGCAATTGTCTAGTTGGATCAGTTGCAGAAGGCCATGCGGCTGTTACATCTGTAGCCATTGTATTCCATCGCATCAGAGCAGGAACTTCGTGCTTAACCACACTTGGCATGATTTTCTCATACCAGTGCAGATTAGCCTTAGTTACTGTCTGAACCTGATGTGGGAGGTCGGGCGCGTGGGCAGCCGAAACTAGCCCCGAAATTCCCATATTCCCCATCAGTAGCAATGAAGTACAAAGACACAGCTTACGCAGTGTTTCCATGTACCTTGCTCCTTTCTTATTTGGAGTGATTCTTACTAACTTCTTTATTAATCACCCCATCGCCCACCCAGGGGGTTAACCCTGGATGAGCTGTGCAATAATTAACTATTAGAGATACTAGTTAAACTGTCAATGACGTGTTGTAACGCTTCGCCACCAACAAAGAATGCATTTTCAACACCTCTATCAGAAAGGAGGATACCGGCTTCATTACCGCCCATCCCCACAATCTTTAGTTTTGTGTTTCCACATTCATCATCTCCACAATTGCAACCTAACACTAGATTAGACATAATTGCTTACTCTCTTTCTTGTTTATATTGGGATTAATCATCCCATCGGCCCCCTCCCCTTATCGGGAGGAGACCTGTGCAATAATCAATACTGACTTACTCCATCACGCTCTGGGTTATACAAATCTATGTGTTGATTCTGTACTAGGTGAAGGAATGAACCCTCGATCCGGCCGTGAGAGCAACTATTTGCACACACATATGGACCATGCTTTACCTCTGAACGGATTACCTTCTTGGTAGCCTGAAAGAGAGATATTGCTGTTTCATCCCTGAGTCGCGGAGTACTGCTAGTCAACTGCCAGACACCCTGCGGAGAAACCTCCATTTGAACCACAGAGAATACATCTGACAAATCAAACAAACCAACATGAATGTGATGGTGTCCAAACAGCTTAAGCCATTCATCAAAGACATAGCCAAGCGGGGAACCCTCCACACTTACTTGATCGTACTTCCAGCATGCGCTGTAAAGTGACATTAGCATATACATACTTCCTTACTTATTATTAACACCCAAACCCTGGGCAAGGAGAGAAACCACTGTACTCACGTACATAGATAACCCTGTAGATAACACTCCAGCCCTTACTAGAATACTACCTACACAGCTACCTATAGAGACTGTATCCACACCACTTTACACCACATCGCTCCACATAGAACCACTACTCTCCATATGATTGTAGATAGACCTACAAAAGAGATGCCTTAGATATGTGTAAACATGTCTCAAAATATGCGCTTTTTCATAGGATACATGATCCTAATGCCATTCTAAACTATGCACATATGCGTCGCACTCGGGAGGTTTGAGTGTCTAGCATAATAAGCTATTAACTTATTAGCAACATACGTTAGGCCCCTGAATTTGAATAACAAGGCCATTTAACATAGCTTAGGATGGCATTACAATAATGTAATAACCTATTAGCATAATATGATATTAGTTTATTAGTATATATCGAATCGATATAAATGTTCCACGTGGAACATATGAAGTACAAATGCGGAGACCTAAATCACCCGTATAATATTTCGTATGTCCCACGCAGAACGATCTATACTAGAACACTAGATCGATACCTAATGGTTCGTCTAACATGTCATTAGATATAACTAGATTAGTTATCGTGAAACGAATAGACTTATCCCCGCCCATGGGACGTAGATCCTTACTCGCGGAAAGAGTATCTCCTTCTCGGTTAATAACCCATGTCTTAGGATTAACTCCATAGACTTCTGTCATAAAGACAACTGCAGTCTCTAGAGATGGGAATGACTCTCTAATTACTCCACAGCGCATTTCCTTCTTCCGGAATACCCTGTCAAATAGCTTAGGCTCATCTATCCATGTGATAACGACTCGCTCGTTTATCATACCTATACTTCCTTTCTTGTTTATTTATTCAATGTCTCACGACATGGCCCACCCCATTAGGAATCGAACCTAATACACCTATAAGGTATCCCCCAGGGGGGGTGGTGAGGCAGTTTATAGACATACCTCAGGTCTTACTGCGGGTATTACTTAATGCTCTTGAATGCTTCCAAGAACAACTGCTGTTGATTCTCACTCAGCGTCTCGATAAGGTCCTGTGGGATCTCATTAAGAGCCTGTGTGTATTGTGTAACTGCACCACTGGAGTGGGCTGCATTGATCTCCTTGTCATATTCACTTGGAGCACCGAGTGCAACCGCAACACGCTTGCCGTTCTTGACGGTGTAGAACTTCTGGTCACCGGCAATGAACAACTTGTGTGTACGCTTGGCACCGTTCTTGGTGTTAAACGCATCCCATGGACTGTGAACATTGGATGTCACGTAGTGGTAGCTACGCATGTACTCGTAGTACTTATGTCCTCTACCGTCAATCTTGATCTCAGAGTTGATCATGATCTGCGGACGGGACTTACTGTACTTACCAGCGTATGACATAGCACGGGTCACAACTGTTGTTGGCGTAAGAGCCATAACAGCTGCAACTACGTGACGACCGTACTTCAATTGGTCAGTGGTAAAGACATCGAACACACGACCTACGCCGTAGTTGTTCTCTGACTTAGCCTGACTAATTGCAGCTGCAGCGACTTGGTCTAGCATTTTACCTGCTAGAGTCAAGATCTGCACAGCATCCACGAGCATCTCGTGTTCTGCTACAGTCTCCTCCGAGAATACGTAGAAAGAGTCGTGTAACAGTTTAGCTACATCCTCCTCCGACATGATCTCGTTGGTTGTGGTTACGTTGAATTCTGACATAATAGTCTTCCTTCTCTTATTTATTTATTTCCTCAGATCCGCTGAGTTACCGGTTACTGCTGTTACTCCTGCATCCCTGCAGTGGTAACGTCCCCAAGTCAGATTTGACTCTGACTCTCCATTGAACAGGAGCCTGGTGGATAGCCAGGTGGGGTAACCCATTAGTCTGTAATGACTAATAAGTTAGGCTTGATATTCTCTACCCTGACTTCGTTAAGATCGTTGGCTATAACGACCTCGATATTACCTGTGCCACTGATAACAGTGACAGTAGGTGATGCCCCGAGCAGACCAGGTATAAACTTCCTATCTGGATCGTCGCTTGAGCGATTCCATCTGTTTTGTACAGCCAACAGAAGTGAACCTCCATACAACTCTCTGGGTTGAGGCTCAGGTGTATCTGACCAGATCATTGTTGACCAGGCTAGAACTGTCTCTGACATATATTTCCTTTCTTACTTGTTATTTACTGCAGATGTCTCACGACATGTAGCCACCACCGAGTTACCCCGGTGATGCCAGCCTGTCTAGAGGCTTACTTCTTTTTGTTGCATTGCTTCAATTGCACAAAGGTGACAGACGAATTTACAACCGCCAAGCGTCTTAAAGATTGACATTAAGTCTTGGTCGTAAACTTCGTCCCATCGTCCGCATGTGTCACATTGGATCAAGCTTTTGCTTGATGCCATGATTACCTCCTTTCTTACTTAGTTACAACCACCACACTCACAACCGCAGTCAGAACAACAGTGTGTGCGACGTGGTTCCTCAGGTTCAATTACTTCAACCATTGGAGGGGCAAGCTCACCAGATTCAAACTCATCTATGAACTTACTCCAGTCATTACTTGTGTACGAGTTAACACTCATATTTATCACTTACTTTCTTACTTGTTTAATTGATGTCTCACGACATGAGGCACCACACCAAACCATTTCTGAGTTGATATGGGACCTCCTGCATTGAGGTTTACTTAGTTCTACGTCGTGGTGAATTACGTCTACCTGATGACGTTGTTCTGCCACTAGCTGCAGGCCATGCAGGTGTACTAAACTGACCACGATACGTTGGCTTGCTTCCAGAGTTAAACTTTGGAATACGCATGTTACTCACCTCCTTTCATTTCTTACTTAGGATTACCGAATGATGATGTCCAAAGAAGTTCATAACCTTTTTGCCTTTGTACTTCATCTCTCAATGTAAGGCGTAAAATAGGATGACAAGTTTTTGCCTTTTCCAGAAACAAAGGGTTTTCATAGGGGGGGTACTTATAGAAAATGGGACCCCTATTATAGGAAAAGAGGTCACTTAAAAAAAATGGCGGGGACCCCTTGGGGCATTTTCAGAGATACTGTAAAATAGGGTGCTAATTACTATAGGATATAGATACGAAAGGATTCGTCATGCCATTTATTCCCGACCCACTATCCCCATGGGATGTTAAATATGCAAACTCGTTAGGTCAAAAGATTGCTGCGCCTCTTGATAGAATACCAGGTCAACCAGCATCCCCAGACATAACCAGAACCTCAGTAAATGAAAATGAAAATGGAGAACTTGTTTTTCAAAATAAAACTACTCCAGGTTCTGCTGCAATACCTGATCGACTTAAAAGGACAGGTAAATGTGATACTTGTGGGACTAGCGTAGGCACCGCTCGAGCTGTACAACATCATCAAGAAATGGGAAAACAATATGATGAATTTGGTAAATTAAAAACTAATCTAATGAGTTCTGGTTTTGTAAAACACCCTGATACTGGCAGGTGGACTCGAATTGAAAACGCTGGTGTTGATAAACTTCCTCTCGATGTTCCTGTAGCATGTCGGCCTTGTGCTGAAAAACATATATTGAGCGAAAGAGTAGCAAGTCTTTCTAAGACAGCTTCTGCTGAAGACTCTATATGCCGTGTTGCTCGTGGCATCATTAATTCCAGAATGGCTTTGAATGAACAACTCTTTGCCGATAATGCCGATCATGACAATGTTATGCAAGTTATCAAAGCAACCAACAGGCATATGATCAAACACCATTCATCTTGCACAGAATGCAAAACTCTTCGAGGTGAAGGTACTTCTATGAGAACCAACGCTGGTGCTTGCCTTAATTGTGGTAAAGACACTGGTCACCCTGAAGCAAATGTTTGTAGCAGAGAATGCCAAGACAAGATCATTAATGGATAATCATTATTGCAATGTAATGAATAATTAAGAAAATTCCTGAATAATGACTACAGCAAAACCTAAAACAACAAAGATAGAAACACCTATAGAGGAAGCTCTACAAGGCCTCAGTGATGTTCTACAAGAAGAAGACAAAGTAGAAGAAGTAGTTATTGCGGAAGCTGTCGAAGAAGCTTTGGTAGAAGAGCCTGTAGCCGTAGAAGCCATTGTAGAGGCCCCACAAGCCCCTGTAGAGACAGCAACCCCTCAAGCAATACCTTTCGGTAGTCAACCCATCTGGTATGGCGCAATGACAGGTCAAATACATAAGCAAAGGAACCAGTAGTATGAACTGGAACCAACGTTACGCTAATGATAATTCATTATATGACTTTTCTAACTTTGATGAAAAGTTCAATAGCGATGCTGATAAGTATAATAAAGAAAAAGCTGAAGAGTATGAAAATTACCATAATGGTATGACTGCTTACCATACTGAATCTGCTGACCAACATTATGAGGGTGATACGGATCATACAATCCACAAGCTTGCCGCAAATGCTCATGCTTTAGCAGCAGAAGCCTGGAACCATGTATGGAACCACATAGAGACTCCTAATGAAAAGTACAAAGAATACAACGATGCTATGAAAGACAGTTTAATAAAGCATGCAAATAATTTAACACAACACGCTTATTCTATAAGTGGTATGATCGACGAGGAATAGTATGAATTGGAATCTTAGATATGCATTAGATGCAAAAAAATCATCAAATGACAATGATTTTATTAATTACGTGCAAGATAGTTTTAAGAAGAAACGTTTGGAAGAAAACGAACCTTATGATTACACGAATGAGTATTCATTAATGAATCGTTACAGCGACCACCTTCCATTGGTTACTAAGGGTCAAGCACATGAAGTTAAATCTAATGGTGTACGTCTTCAAAATTATATTATTAATCGGCATTTTTACGACTATTCTCACAAAAATGCATTAGATGCTGCTAAAAACAATATAGATTTAGATTATTACACTGATTGTTTTAATGGAGTAGCGGATTATTCAAAAATACTTAAATATCGTGATAAATATGGTGATCGTACAGAATCACCATGCTTCTGCGCCGGTTGTAATTGCGACGTTGCAAATGATCAACATCACCCTTTATGTGATGAGAACGATCGTCGTTGTGGCCATGACGAAGCAACCCTGTATAAAAAGTACAAAGCATACAAAGATGCTATGGAAGACATTTAATAATATGAATTGGAATGAACGATACGCTTCAGAAGATAATATCAATTTAAGCATTGATGCTGACTTTACTCCTGATGAAAGTTTTGAAAGCACTGCTGAAATGGCAAAGAAGATGCGTCAATATGAAGAAGATCTTAAAGACGAATAATATGAACTGGAACACTAGATACGCTATAGAGGGTTGTGCTACTTGTAATAAGTTACAAGAGAGCATGCGCTCTGCCTTTGAAGGCCTTAAGTCTGACAACTTAAACGATAGTCAATATCGAGATCTAAAGCTACAAGGACAAACGTCTTCTATTGACTTAGGCCAACACATGGCTAAGGATCACCCTCTCACTCTAAAATAACATATATTACGTTCTCATTAAAAGATTTGAAAGACGAATAATGAATTGGAATCTCAAATACGCTAAAGAATGCAATAATCATTCTAAATGTAAGAACTGTGGTTTTTGTATAATACATGAGGGAACGCCTGACGAAAGAGTACCAGCAGGTATAATAAAAGGAAGACCTCCACAATGGACTCATTACAACCATTATGGAACCCCAAGCCGATTTGACCGGTGCCACTGGAATGTTCATGATAAAGGCACAACTATTGCTGAGCCTATAACTGAATAAGCTATATTACGATCTCATTAAAAGATTAAAAAATTCGGGAAATATATATGCAAGCCGCGCCGCCCCCGCCGAACCGTTACTTTTGTCACATATGTAAAAGCTTTGAGTTGTTGACTAAGTAAGTATGGAATTATTCAATTACGACATCCTTAAATCACACCCTAATTTTGTACAAATTGAAGAGAACATATGGGTAATAAAAAACTTCATCTCAGATGAAACATGTGATTACCTCGTTGATTTTGCAGAGTCTGTCCCAGAGGAACAATGGTGGGAAAGAAATAGAAGAGGTTGGTGGTATGGAAAGTTTTTATATACTGTTGACAACGAAGAAGTAAATAAGAAGAACAAAGAGATTAAAGCACAAATAGCGACTCTGTTTACAGAAGACTGGTTTCTTAGTGATCCTGGATCTATCCACAGGATACAAAAGGGTCAAGGGATGTTTGAACATTCCGATAACCCTACAGAAGATATGGGCAGGAACAATTTTGTTCAGCTAGCTTTCACACTCTACCTAAGTGACTTTGAAGGTGGCGAGATTTACTACCCAAAACTAGGTTTACAGTATAAATCATCAAAAGGTGACTTGTTAATCCATCCAGGTATAGGAAGATACTTTCATGGAGTTAAACCTGTCACAGGTGATAGGGTTAGATACGTCACAACAACATTTGCGTATGATCAAAAAGTAAAAGAATTAATAGATCAAGGCGTTGTATACCA
>Ga0214192_1000023_pt1 | contig 102074 bp, 115 predicted proteins | sample TroBogEpilimnion_44_FD_153030 | JGI IMG/M metagenome (GOLD analysis project Ga0214192, IMG submission 153030) | Freshwater microbial communities from Trout Bog Lake, WI - 29JUL2008 epilimnion | ecosystem: Environmental > Aquatic > Freshwater > Lake > Epilimnion/Euphotic zone | place: Trout... | reverse complement strand
AGCTCTAGAAAATTATTTTATTAAAAATATTGCTATAGAAAGCACTATAAAGAATCCTGAAGAACACAATTTGCATATTTATGATTATTGTTGTAGTAAAAAAGTTAATAAAGGATATGAAATCTTTTATAATAATGAAAAGCAACAAAATTTAAATAGATATTATTTTTCAACACCTGCGCCACTACTTTTCAAACGAAAGAAAGGAAAAAATACAATGGAACATTTGCATGTAGGTGATCCTGTAATATTGTTTAATACCTATAAGGAGAAACAATGGCAAGATTATAATATAAATTATAATCATTACGTTGCAAAAACACGAAAAATAATAGAAGAAATTGAAATTAATAAAAGACAATTAACATTATTCTAATGAAAAATGGTATATATTATAATGGACAATTCTTAGAAATGTCATATGAAGAATTAGTAGATTTATTTGCTAGCTATAGAGATAAAACTACAACTAAAGATCTTATGAATAATGTATTAACCTTAGAAAAGGTTGAAAATGCTTTTGGAACTTTATTGCCTAAAACAGATTACTAAACTATATAAAGCAAATAACTTATGAAACGATATGCACTAATAAAGAGTTATCCTAATTGTAATTTAATAAAAGGAACTGTTATTTATAATTCTGTAGGAAAAGGATGGTATTGTTTAAAAGATAGTAAAAATAGAATTTATCTTCCTAATATAGAAGATTTTTCCGAATTCTGGCAAGAAATAGTAGATACAAGTTATAAAATACTATCTTTTATTCAACGTACTTCTGGTAGAATATGGTTAGAGAATCGTGGAATAGATGAATGGTCTGCTTCTGATGATTATACTTCTCCTATGCATATATCACATATATTAACAAACAATTTGTATCGTATACATTCTGTTAAGAGACTTTTGGATGAAGAAATATTCACTATTGGAGACAGAATTGATATTAATAGACATAATGATTTAATAATTTCTCGTATTACCATTTGTGAAAACGATAGGGTTATGATTACAGGTACTAAAGGATGTGCCTCTTATTTTGAATATCTAAAAGATGTTAAAAAAGCTAAAGTGCCTATACTTACTACTAATGATGGAGTAGACGTTTATAAAGAAGATAGTTTTATTTATGCTACAGATAAATCTTTTAATAAAATTGTTTGTTTTCCTGCAGATATAATAAAAAATAGCGACTTAATTGCTTTTTCTACAGAATCTGCTAGAGATGAATATATACTATGGAATAAACCAGTATTGAGTTTAAAGGATTTGAAAGAAAACAATTTATCTGTTAGCACTAGTAATGTATATGTAGTAACTAAAGGAGACATGCTTAACCTCGTAAAATCAAAAATATGACAACGTTGTTATGGATTTATTTAATAGGTGTAGGATGCACCATTATCTTACTGTATATATTAGTTATTTTAAATAACTATATAAATAATTTAATTTTTAAAACAAACGCAAATATTTTCAAAATCTACTTGAAGGATATAGACTATCTAGGATTCTTCATATTAGGTTCTTGGATAGGATTTGGAGCATTGTTACCTGAATTACTAGCTATGTATTCTGAAATAGGTGATTTAAAAAACAAGAAAGATGATAGATAATATTGATAAAATAAAATTTTTATTAAAGTTTAATAATGAGGATGATTTCTATCATCTTCAAATAATTAAACGTAAAAAAGAACATCCTGAATTAGGAAATAATTCTTATATAGTAAAAACTTATTATGTATCTTCATTGGAATATCTTGATAGGAAGTACGAAGAAATTAAAGTTCTTTGTAATTATCATAATGCTCGTGCAGGAATAAATCTTAATAAACGTTCTTTCGAGAAACTTGCATTTCATACTTTGAAAAAAGTTACAGATCAAATAATGAACAAAGATTTCAAATCTGTAAGAAAAGCTTATGAATCTGTAGCAGGAACTTATTCAAATGAGTCTGATAAAAGTTGGATATTAGATTTTGACTTTAAAGATCGTGGAAATTTTACTAATCAATTAAGTAAGGAACTTTATAATGTTTTGCCAGTAGGTGACAAAATCAAAGATATTCTAAGAACAAAGAATGGATTTCATGTAATATGTAAACCATTTAATGTAGAAGAATTTCAAAGAAATTATACAGAAACTTGGAAATTATTTGATTTACATAAAGATAATCTAACAATATTATATATACCTTAAAATAAAATATATGAAAGAAATAATGGAAGCAGTAAATTTAATTTTAATATCTGCGATGTTAAGTATATTTGTGGTGCTTTTTATTACACAATTTACAAAAGATTGTAATAGAAAAATATATACTGCAATGATTTTGATAGGAATATTCATAGCAACACTATTTCTTAATCAATACTTATTATTACATTAGTTATGGAAAAGTTTTTAATGAATATCGTTCTAGTTATAGAGTCTTTTATTGCAATTGGAATAATATTAGGTGTATTATTTGTACCTGCATATTTAGCAGTAACTTATAATAAATTATGGTTTCTTTTATATATCTTGATAGGTGCTTTATTTTTAACTATAAATGAAGATTAATTATGGATGATATGTATGAAGCTTTTAAGAAATTCTGTGAAGAATATAACTTTTATCCTCCAGAAAATAATTCTGATGAATTTCAAGACAGTAATTTAAAATATGAATATGTATATTATGAATTACTTCTTCGTGCTTTTGAAGCTGGATGGGAAGCTAAAAAATAATAATTATGGATATACTAGAAGAATTAAATAAAATTGGTAAAAAGTATGAAGTACATATTTGGTATAATGATGAAGTTGAAATTTTAAAGCCTAAAACTTCTGGAATACATATTAGAGAAAGTATAGATGCTTACGAAGAAAGACAACTTGTATATGTAGAGCAAAAACCAAAAGAAACATTTCAACAAACAATATATAGAGCTATATTAGAATTCTATGAGAAATATCCTGAAACAACTTAAAAACTATATGAAAAAGAAGTTCACTCAAAAACAATTGAATCAAAAAGTTCTATATTTTGCATATGGTTCTAATCTTCATAAATATCGTCTTGATGTAAGAGTAGGTTTTTGTGAACAAATTGCAACACATGTTATTCCTGGATATGAGTTAATATTTGATTGCGGAGTAAAAGTACCAACTTTTGCAAATATCAGAGAAAATGCAAACGAATCTGTAGAAGGAGTCATATACGAAATGACATATCAACAGTTGAGAACATTAGATTTTCATGAAGGTTTATATGAAAGATTCCAAGTAGATTATAATGGTAGGAAATTACATGTATACATTTCGCATTTTAGGCATAATACAATACCTTTTTTAGATTCTCATTATTGGAGTACTATTCAAAAAGGTGCATTGAAAAATAATTTATTAAAAACACTATCTATTTTGTATAAAACACATGTACTTAAATACGATATGATGTATGATTGGAATGAATAAATAAAAATATTATGATAACAATAGATTTACGAAAAGAGGATTCTTTATTTTTCAAGAAATTTTCTTATCCAGATGGACAACAAAATGTAGTGATTAATATTTATGAAAAACATTATCAAATTGTTTCTTCTTTTAACAATTTTCAACATTTAGAATTAATAATTTGTGCTGTTACAGCGATTAGAAATCTAAATAATAGAGCAAATATCATTCTATACATTCCGTATCTACTAGGAGCTCGTTCTGATAGACAATTTCAAAATGGAGGAACTAAATATCTAAAAGATGTAATTGCTCCTATTCTGAATTCGTTACATCTAGAAGAAATTATATGTTACGATGTACATAACGAAGTTTTAGCAGATGCTTGTATAAATAATTTAACTTGTCTAACAAATTATACTTTTGTAGAGAGCATTCTAAAAACAAGAACTAACTATTGTATATGTTCACCTGATGCAGGTAGTGAAAAAAAGATATATGAACTATGTAAATATCTAAAATTTACTGGAGATTTAATTAAATGTCAAAAAATACGTGAGTTATCTACTGGAAAAATCATTGAAACTAAAGTAGATACTACAATAGTAGATCTACAGAACAAAGATGTCTACATTATTGATGATATTTGTGATGGTGGTAGAACTTTTATAGAAATTGCAAAGAGACTAAAACTTTTGAATTGTGGTAATTTATATCTCGTTGTATCACATGGTATCTTCCATAATGGTTTTAGTGAATTAAAAGAGTATTTTAAAAATGTTTACACTACAAATTCTTTTTATAGTGATGAAAAACACATAAAAATACTTGAACAATTTTCAGGAATTAAAGATTACGTTAAAATTATAAATATATGAACGATTATATAAAAAGATTAGTTGAAGAATGGAATCTTCATGGTAAGATAATCGTCGCAGTTGATTTTGATGATACAATTTGTCCTTGGAAGTTAACAAATCAACAAAAATGTGATAAAGTTATTGAACTATTAAAAGAAGCAAGAAGAGTTGGTGCATATATTGTAATTTTTACTGCTTGTAAACAAAATCGTTATGAAGAAATTCGTAAATATTGTGATTCTAAAGATTTACATATAGATACAATTAATCAAAATCCTATCGATTTACCATATGGTAATCAAAATAAAATATATGCTAATATATTTCTAGATGATCGTGCAGGTCTAGATCAAGCATTAGATACTTTACAAGAAGCGATGTATCGACAAAGAGCATTTATTCGTTCACAAACACACCTAGATGAAATAGGTTAAAATTATTAATATGTTTAAACCATTAAGTCTCTACTATTCAGATGGATATAAAGTGGGACACAAAAAAATGTTAGCTCCTGGAACAGTTCGTTTATATGGAACATTGATACCGAGAAGTGTAAAACATGCACCTAAAGGAATAACTAAAATTCTTTCATTTGGTCATCAGCTTATGATTAAATGGTTACATGACGAATTTAAAGAGAATTTCTTTGATAAAACACAAGAAGAAGCAGCTAGTTTTATTAGAGATATGTCTATGTATCTTGATATGGAATTTAAAGGAGATCATTTTATCAAACTCCATAAATTAGGTTATTTACCTATTAAAATTAAAGCTTTACCAGAAGGTATAGAAACTTCTGCAAATGTTCCACATATGACATTTATTAATACAATAGATGGATATGCTTGGTTAACATTATACCTAGAAACAATTATTTCTGCATTATCTTGGAAATCTTCTACTTCTGCAACTATTGCTTTACAATATCGTAGAAATCTAAAAGAATGGATAAATAAAACAGATGAGAAGAATATTGGACTTCTTCCATATTTAGCTCATGATTTTAGTGCTAGAGGATTATCTCCTTTTGATATGCTAGCTAGTGGATTAGGTCACGCATCTTCGTTTAGAGGTTCTGATACACTTATAGTTATACCAGGAGCTAGATACTTCTATAACGAGCCTGAGAATGAGGTTTCTATCAATTCTGTCAATGCGTCTGAACACTCAGTAAGCACAACAAAAATATTTACTGTAGGTGAACAACAAATGATTGCTGACTGGTTAAAAGAATTTCCAATAGGTATATTATCAATTGTTTCAGATACATTTGATTTATGGAAACTCATTACCGAATATTTACCAGCTAATAAAGAAGCCATAATGGCTCGTGATGGTAAATTAGTAATACGTCCTGATTCTGGTGATCCTGTAGATATAATTTGTGGTGAAGTTATATGGGATAATAAAGAAGAATGGAAAAATGAACATTCTAAAATCAAATCAAATTCTAAAGAAAAGGGTGTAATTGAATTACTTTGGGATATGTTTGGTGGTACAGTTAACAAACAAGGTTATAAAGTACTTGATTCTCATATAGGAGCTATTTATGGTGATTCTATTACTCTAGATAGACAAATGGAGATTTATAGACGTTTAGAAGCTAAAGGATTTGCTTGTACTAATATTGTTCTCGGTGTAGGTTCTTTTACTTATCAAATGAATACTCGCGATACTTTTGGATTTGCTGTTAAGGGCTCTTGGTTTGAAATCCTTCAAAAAAAAGAAGGTGGTTTTGCAAGAGTTGTAAAAAATGCACAAGGAATTCCTGTAGATTATGAATATGAAGTAGAACGAATTGCGTATGACATATATAAAGATCCTATAACGGATGATGGTACTAAGAAATCTTTGAAAGGAATGGTTGCTGTGGATCATAATTTCAATGTATATACTCAATGTACTCCTGAAGAAGAAGATAAAGGAATATTGCAAGTTATATATGAAAATGGTGCGTTTTACAATCAAACTACTTTATCACAAGTACGAAGGAATATAGAAAAACTATGTTAATATATGAATAATATAATAATACAATTCAACGCAAACATAATAAAAAAGTTAAAATCACATAATTTACATGTAGATTATTTTGGTTCTGCTTTATTTATTATGTTTGCTCTTGATGAAATGAGATATGATTTATTAGATGAATTTGATGACAATAATCGCGAAAAACGTGCAATTATTCTATATCGACAATTAGAACGAAGAGAATTATTAATACATTCTGATGAAGATGAATTACCTCTATTTAATTTAACAAAGAAAGGTAGAGAATTAGTATATCAGATAAAAAAAGAATTTTCCGAAAATGGAATACAAGTAACCGCAGAAACATTAAGAATTCCTGTAGATCATTGGGCTACAGAGTATGTAGAAATTTTCCCTAAATCACATAGATCGAATGTTAATGATATAGTAGTGCGCCTAGATAAATTTATGAAACTTTACAACTTTGATAAAGACACTATACTAGGAGCTACTAAAATGTATATTAAACATCAGGAAAACAGTGATTCAGGACATGCTTTTACAAGAAAAGCAATATTTTTTATATTTAAAAATGAAAAAGAAGGTAGAGTATCTGATTTAGCAGCATGGTGTGATAAATTCTTAGATAAGAAAGATGATGTTGTAGATACTTCTATAATGGATTTAGTGTAATGGAAAAGACAAGTAGAGATGTTTTACAAAAGGCTGGACAAGAAAAATTAAAAAAAGAATGGATGAATATAACACAGGAAATGGAAGAATATTACAACGCGTTTACAGATAAAGAACTTCTTGAATTTTGTATAACGCATAAATTAATACCTGAAAATAATGTACAAGACAAATTTGATAGAGAAAGCTTATTAAGATTAGTAAAAGGATTAAAAAATGGGATTATATGAACGAGTTTTACAGAGTATTATCAATAAAAAAGAAAGAAAAGAAAAGGGATTACACAATGGAATACCATTTCCCTTTGAACGATATAAAGATTATATTCCTTCAATAGATAAAGGTTCTTATATAGGAATATTAGGCTCTTCTGGTATAGGTAAAAGTAGATGGATAAGAGATGCTTTTGTTTATAAAACGCTGGAATTTTCTAAAAAAAATAATTATCCTGTAAAAATATTATATTTCGCATTGGAAGATGGTGATGAAGCTATATATAAAAAAATGATGATACATTATTTATATACTCGTCATCATATAGATATATCTGCTAAATATCTCGATTCAAAAGATGTACCTATTCCTGATAAATATTTAAATTATTTGAAACAGGATGCAGATTTTTACAAGGAGTTCGACGAAAGCGTTTATATTATAAATAATTGTTCTTCTCCTTCTGAAATACAAAAAGTATCTCATGAATTACATAAAAAATATGGAGAAACGCATCATTTAATAGCTATTATAGATAATTATTCAAATATTACAAAAGACGCACATCATAATACAGAATGGGAGGCAATCAAAACCTTATCCAGGAATGTAATAAGATTAGATCTATGTAAAAAATTAAATATGACTGTAGTAGCAGTATTACAAGTAGATGCTGAAACAGAGAAACATACTTTTCGTAATGCTGGAAAAGTAAATTTATCTGCAGTTGAACCTAATATTTCCAGCATAGGAGACGCAAAAGTAATTATGCGTGATAGAGTAAATATTTTAACAAATACTATAAAATAAATTGAAATTTATATAAGAAGAAATAGTTTAAAATTGTTTTTTCATTTAATACAAGATTATATTTATGATAGTATGAAATACAAAATATGAAGTCACGAGAAATCCCGTTAATTCGGTGAAAACCTTGAAGAAGGCAACGCCGAGCTAAACCCTTTAGAAATAAAGGAGAATGTGTAACGACTAGTAGTGATTCCTAACGTAAAGTCGAGGATATAATTCTACCACGAAAGCGGGAAATCAATGAAAATTGATTAAGACATAGTCTGAGCTGTATATATAACAAAATAAAATACAGATATACAAGATAAAGAGCTTGTATGATAACAAAATGTTCTTTGTAATGTTTGCTTTATTTTCTCCTTGGAGATATGAAATTCCATGGTATCCCAATGCAGATGGTTATAATATAGAAATACTACGAGATAGGTTCAAATCGCTTCTAATGCTTAAAAATAACGAGGGTGAAATGGCTCCCAGATGTGGTTTATATTTTGATGGTAAACGTGAAATTTTTAAAGAAATGCCTCTTCCAACAGATAAAGAAAAATTAAATGAGATATATGACAGGATAATAATTTATGAAAAAGAAAGAAAAGAAAAATTTGGAAAACAGGAATTATTTTAGTAACTTTGTAAAACAAAATATGACTAATAGATGGGAAAAAGCGTGTTAATTTTAGGAGAAGCTGGTAGTGGAAAAACATCCTCTTTACGAACAGTTAATCCAAAAGAAGTAATAATATTTTCAGCATTAGGTAAAGGATTACCTTTTCGTGGGAGTAAAAAGAATTATACCATTTGGGATAAAGAGAAAAATCCTAAAGGTAATGTAATAAACAGTTCTTCGTCTAAAGCAATTGCTGCTTGGTTGAAGCATATCAGTGATAAAATGCCTCATATAAAAATGGCAGTTATTGACGATAGTACTTTCCTCGCAGCAAAAGAACTAGATAGGAGAAGGGAAGAACAAGGATATTTTAAATTTGGAGATATTGCACATGAATTCTTAGTACTATCTGAAATTGCGAATACTCTACGAGATGATTTAAATGTGTACTTTTTGCATCATATCCAAGTAGAAGGAGATGGTATAATTGAATCTAAAACAATTAAAGCACAATCTTCAGGAAAGATGATATCTGATAAACTCGCAAGTATTGAAGCACAATATGAAATTGTATTTCTAGCTTGTAAAGTTAATGAAAACGATGAAATAAAGTATTATTTTAAAACAAGAGATGCCTATAGTACAGTTAAAACTCCTATAGGTATGTTTAAAGAAGCATTTATAGATAATGATTTACAATATGTAAACGATACTATAAACGCATATTATAATGAAGAAGACCAAGAAGTAATAGTTAAAGAAAAAATTGTAAAAGAAAAAATATAAAATATGGAAAAAGTTCGAGTAGACGAAACATTTGATTTTGCAGCAACGGAAATACCAAAAGATACCAAATATTTACAACCAGGCCATTATAAACTGGTTATTAGTGAAGTAGAGTATGTACAACCCGACGGAGTTAAAACGGGTACAATGGAAAAGAAAACTCCTTATTTAGCGATTAAATTTGAAGGAAAAGAAGGTCAAATGACTGAAAAATTCTTCTTAACACCAAAAGCAATTGATCGTTTGCAATATTTGCATTTGATGCTTTTTGATAAAAAATGTGATAGGAGTTTTGCTAGTTCAGATCTACTTGCTGCATATTTTGAAAAAGTATTTATGCATAAAAAAATTGAGAAAATGTATTGTGTAGGAGGAAAAGAAACTAATACTGGTAAAGTATATGCATGTTTTCCTTACTCAAATTATATACTACCTGATAAAATGGATATAGACGAAGGTCCTTTTGAAAAAGGTTCTGCTAACTGGAATATGTTTGTTACTAAAGATAAGAATCTATCTACAACAACAAACGATGTAATACTTCCAGATTCAGATACAAAAGAAGGAGATCCTCTTGTCGATCTTCCATTTTAATATAAATAATTGTAATGTGTAGTTTTGTTTTTATAGTTAATAAGTTACAGAGTGTCTTTCCAGGCACTCTTTTTTTTTTATTTTAAATCTTATATATGTATGATTTTAACAAAGCAACTGTAAAAATTTTATTATCTAAAGAATGGATTCTTAGCAGGATAACTGAAGAAGCAATATTTATGTATTATCATGGTTCCTTCAAGATAGGTCGTGCGTATTGTTCAAAATTTTCTAAAGATAAAAATCCTTCATGTTCTTTCTTTATTGGTAAAAATGGCAAAATTATATATACTGATTTTCGTAATAATCAGACATGGGATTGCTTTGATTTTGTTAAAACTCTATATAATTGTAATTTTTATCAAGCATTAGAAAGAATAGCACAAGACTTTGGATTAATAGATAGAACTACTAATAGGGTTCCTGAAAAGGTATTTATAGAAAGCAATTCGTTGGATAAAGAAATTAAAGAATCTACAATCATTCAATTTGTTAAAGATAAATGGAATAAAGAAAATCTATCTTTTTGGCGACAATATGAAATAAAACAAGAAGAATTAGAAAGAGAAAATGTCTATCCAATAAAGAAACTTTTTATCAATAAAAAAGAAATTTGGACTAAAAACATATTGCGTTTCGCATATCCTGAACCCTACGAGGATAAAGTAGGAGTAAAAATATATAGTCCACATGATGATAAAATGAAATGGGTTAGTTCTTTACCTTTAACAGTTCCATTTGGATTATCTAACTTTGATTGGAATTCCAATGAAAAGATTTGTATTATTACGAAAAGTAAAAAAGATTTAATAATTTGCCGTAAACTTTTCAAAAATGTTCTTGCAACGCAAAATGAATCAGAAGGAGCTTTTCCAGAGGAATTACAACAAAGACTACTGAATACTTTTGAGAAGATAGTCATTTTTTTTGATAATGATGTTACAGGTGTAAATTCATCTATTAAATTGAATAATAAAGGTTTTGGCTACTTCAATATACCATACAAGGAGTACGAACGATTCAAAATTAAAGATGCAAGTGATTATGTAAAATATTATGGATTAGATATGTTAAAAGAATTATTCATTAGTAAAAATCTATTATGAAGAAAGTAATCTTAGTTCTAAGAAATGGAATTGTACAAGAAAGTTATGTTTCTAGTAGCGAAAAGAAATTGTATTCAAAAGTTATAGATATTTTTAAGAGTTTTGCTAAAAATAGAGAATTAGAAGATTACAATTTTCTAGATGAAGCGAATTCTTATGAATTTCTATGTGAGGAATTCACTGTAGAAGAATTATGTGACAATATTAATTCGCGATTAGTAAATTATGGATACGACATGCTATTAGTAACCCCTGAACAACTATAAATGAGTAATTTTAACACAAAAAAAGCGATTAAGATTTATTACGATATGACTATCGACTATAAAATCACTGATAATATTGTTAAAAGATTACAAAAGAAAGGAGATAAAATAATCATACATTCTAATAATGGAATTTTTACTAAAAAAATAACAAACTAATGGAAGCAGTACTAAAACAAACAAAAAGAATTGAAATTACAGAAGAAAATCCAGAAGTTCTCATATGTGTTTATGGAACTTTGCGCTTAGGAAGAAATAATTACAAAGCGTTTCTAGAACACAAATCAGAATATTTAGGCACATTTAGAACTGATGCAAATTATACAATGTATGGAAAAAATGATCATTTTCCTATTGTTATAGATAATGGTAAAGGTTCTATTGAATGTGATGTATTTAAAATAACAAGTAACACTGTTTTAAATAGAGTACATCGCTTAGAAGGATGTACAGGGATTCCTGGAGATAGTGATAATTGGTATGATATAATTGCAGTAGATACTCCGTATGGTAAAGGATACATGTATGTAATGCATAATGATGATGCTTTTGAACGCAAAAATATAATTAAATCTGGTAATTGGAATAATAAACATTAATATATGAAAATAAATAATTTAACGCTAGGTAGCGATATTGAGTATTTCCTAAGAGATAAAAAAACTAAAGAAGTAGTATCCGCAGAAGGAATAATAAGAGGAACAAAGGACGAACCTTTTAAATTTGTAGCAGGAAATAAGTTTTTCGCAACTTCTTTGGATAATGTATCTGCAGAAGGAAATATTCCACCTGTAAAGACTGCTTATGAATTCTATAAGAATGTTGCTAAATTAATTAATTATATTAACGCAACTATTCCTGCTAATCTAGAAGCGATAGCAATGCCTTCTGCAAGATTAGATGAAAAATATCTGCAAACAGATAATGCAAAGCATTTCGGTTGTGACCCGTCATGGAATTGTTGGACATTGGAAGAAATACGTCCTCAACCAACAGGAGATAATCTTCGTGCTTGTGGATATCACATTCATATGGGCTATGATAATCCATCTGAAGAGGCAAATTATGCATTAATAAAAGCATGTGATTTATTTCTAGGAGTACCATCTATACTCATTGAACCAGAAAATGAAAGAAAACAAGTTGGATATGGTTGTGCAGGTAATATGCGCCACACTCAATGGGGTGCTGAATACAGAACTTTATCTTCATTTTTTTCTTCCAATAAGAGATTGATAACATGGACTTTTAAAAATACTAAAAAAGCTGTTGATTTTGTGAACAATAATCGCATTAATGAAATAGAAGGATTGGGCGATATTATTCAACAAACAATAAATAATTCTAATAGAGAATTAGCTGAGAATTTAATTAAAGACTTTCAAATAAATTTAGTATAAATGCATTGTGATGTAGAATATCGTTTAAAATATAAAGCAGATGAAAATTTTCAATTACGCGAAAATTATGCGTGTTACAATCGTTTTTATAGAAACTTATATAATATAGAAACGGTTCAAGTATTTTTTGTGAAGAAGTGGAGTAATGCACTAACAGAAGAGGAAATATTATCTTTTTTAGGATATTTAAAAAAAATGAAATTCAAATTCACATATCGGAATACAGAAGAGGAGTGGATATTTGAAATAAAACCTGAAAAGAATAGTATGTTGGTTAATAAGATTCTATTGAATTGTTTTCGTTTTTTATATGCTGAAAATTTTCCAGATATTGTTAAAACATTTCTAAAATTTGTAAAAAACAAGCAGAAACAACCTTTATGGAATATCTTGTTATTGTCTACTTACGTAGATACACGGTCTAATTCAAATCATTCATTTAATCCATATATAGGAGTACGTTTAGTTACATTGCAAGAATTTCAAGAAAAAATTTTAAAAGCAAGTACTAACGAACACATTAGACATTATATAGAACATGAATTTGGACTACCTGGACAAGACAAATACAATAACTGTAAACAAAAGTATATTGATGCTGTAAAAAATTCTAAAAATTGTAAAGAATTATTAAATGAAATATTGTAATCAAATAGTAACCTACGATTATATAACAAATACAGACAAGGAAGTAAAAATTGACAGAAGTTCTTGTTTTTCACACATTTATTGTGAATTATCCAAAGTTAAATCGATTAAAATATATATTGTTAAAGATTGGTACGACGGATTAAGTGAAAATCAAGTAATAAGATATTTTTCTCTTTTGAAAAAATTAGGTTTCATATTCACATATGAAAATACAAAAGAAAAATGGATCGTGGATATAATTGTTAGTGAAAACTCTTATTTAGTAGGTAAGATACTTATTAATAGTATTCGTTATGTCTATGAGGGAGATTTCTATTTAATTGTAAAAGCGTTCTTAAAATTCTCAAAAGATGTTGTTGAGATATCTGAATTATGGAATATATTTGTTTTATGTACATATGTATGTGATCAGATGCATTCTTTTCGTCCTGCGCATGTATTAGTACGATTTGTAAATCATGAAGAATACTTAAAATACATTTTGAATTCTGATACACCAGAGGGTACTTTAGTGAATGCATATTTAAAAAAGAACTTCGGTATTGTAAAGCTAAAAGATATGTATGAAACTTATCCTGCAAATACAAAACTAGAAAAAGCTCTAAAGGATAGTAAGACTAAAGAAGAATTATTAAATAACTACTTAAAAATAATAGAATGCGAAAAATCTATGTCATAGGTGGCTCTAAAGGATATGCCAACTGGATGCAAGGAGAAATAACCAATAAAATGGAAAAAGCTAATCTTGTAGTTCTCACAGGCGGCGAAGACGTAAGCCCTTCAATGTATGGTGAAAAAAAACATCCTCGTACAGGAAATAATAAACAGCGCGATGTTGAAGAAAAACAAGAAGCTGAAAAAGCAATTAATTTAGGTATACCCATATGCGGTGTATGTAGGGGATCACAATTCATTTCTTCGATACTTGCAGGAGGAAAACTCGTTCAACATCAATATAATCCAGGTAATCATAAAATGAAAACGTATGATGGTAAGGAGTTAATGGTAACATCTACTCATCATCAGGCACAATATCCGTTTAATTTACCTAAAACAGATTATAAAATTCTTGGATGGACAAAAGATATCTCTCCTTATCATGAAGGCGGTAATGAGGAAGAAATGAATCCGCCATTAGAGTGCGAAGTAGTATATTATCCTAAAATAAAAGCATTAGGTATACAACCTCATCCTGAATATATGCCTGAGAATCATGAAACTGTTAAATATTTCCAAAACTTATTAAATAAACTATTAGATGAAACTCTTTAGAACAAGATTGAGGTCGAGGCATCCCAGCCATCAAGAACTGAGAAATTTACTACCATTATTGCCATTTAGAAGCGTTTTAAGGCTAGGTAGCACTACAGAGATAGTAGATCCTAGATATATACAAATAAATAGCGTAGAAGGGGTTAAAAACTCATCAAATAAACATTTGATGAAGGAATGTTTCAATAAAGGGAATATCAAAACAGCTAAATGGTTTTATTTTGATAAAGGGATTATCATTGATGCTGAAACGAAACAAGAAATCGCAACAAAAGAGTTACCTTTTCCTATAGTTATTAAACATGTATTAGGATCTAGAGGTACAGGTAATTATCTCTGTGATAATCTTGAAGAATTTAATATAACTATACAAGGGAAAAATAATTCCAATTACATATTAGAAAAATATTACTCTTATACAAGAGAATATCGTCTACATGTAACTAAAAATGGATGTTTCTATACTTGTAGAAAAATGTTGAAAAGAGATGCTCCTGAAAAAAACAAATGGCAAAGACATGATGATAATTGTGTATGGATTCTTGAAAACAATGAGGAGTTCAATAAGCCTGTTAATTGGGATTCTATTGTTAAAGATTGTGTAGATGCTCTTCAACATTTAGGTCTTGACATAGCTGCATTTGATGTTCGAGTACAATCTGCTCAGGATAAAAAGAATCGTAAACGAGAAAATCCAGAGTGGATTGTTATAGAAAGCGCATCTGCTCCATCAATGGGAGTTATCACTTTACAGAAATATATTGAAGAAGTACCAAAAATTGCTAAACTAAAATTCTTAGAAAAAAACTAAAACAATGACAATAATAACAATCTATTTATTAGTTCAACTACTATTTTCGTTTATATTTAAACGAGATCATAGTATGACATTTTGTGGTATTTGGGGTATTTCTGCAATAAAAGCTCCTACACCTGTCCAATTAAACATGATTAGAATGAAGATTGCGATTCTTGGTCTTTATAATCAGAGTAGAGGCGAACATGGTTGTGGATTTTTTGTAAACGGGAGTATTTACAAAGGACATAATGATACAGAAGTTAAATTAGACACTAGACTCTTTAGTAGTTATATTGCAAATTACGAATTACCTTTAATAGATATAACAAAAGGTAATTTGATGATATGCCACGCAAGGCAAGCTACTCATGGAGCACAGACTGTTGAAAATAATCATCCATTTTACATCAAAAGTGTAAGTGGTGATGAAAAAAATGACATGATTATTGTACATAACGGACGTATTGAAAACATATGGGAATTATGTAGAGTAAATGATATAGATCACATTAAAATACATGTAGATAGTAAAGCTTTAGGAATGTTAATAGACAAAGTAGGCGTGGAAATCCTTGAAAAGTATAAGGGTGCTGCAGCATTAGTTTGGACTAAAAAAGGACAGCCTAATAGTCTTTATTTATATCATGGTGCAACGCGTAAAACTCCTAAAGGAGAACTCTATGAGGAGAGACCAATGCACTATATGAAAACGCCTGAAGGTATCTATTTTAGTTCTATGGCATCTGCTTTAGAATCTATTCGCGAAAATCGCCAAAAAGTTGAAACTCTCGAATACAACACGATATTTAGAGTTACTAATGGAGTTATCACAGGATATCGTAAGGAAATTAATAGAAAAGATGCTAATTTGGAATTTACTTACCAGAATCAGGGAATAAACAATAATATTATAAAAAATATTATAAAATCCGCTTCTGAAAGTGCTTCTGTATTTGAGAAAAATAGTAAGATTTCTCTGGTATGGAAAGAAACTATTCCTGAAAAAGCAGATAAAGATAGTATATATGTTAGATTTGGTAGATATTATTATAAAGGACTCCTTTGTAATGGCACTTACTGGTTGAAACATAGGGGTGAAATTTCTGATATGAAAGATGTTACTGCAAAGCAATATTTCTTTTACGCAGGAGTTATGGTTAAGAGTTTGGATAATTTTCAATACTTATCAAAAGAAGCAACGAAAGGACATTGGATTTCCAATAGAACCAATTTTGCTGTATTGATAAGCCATTATTCCATATATCCCGTAACAAATTTACCTACAGAATCTTTGGAAATTTCACCTGAAACACGATTTATGTGGTATCTTTCAGGTCGTCCTTATGAAAAGAATATTGATTTTAAATTCAGTTCACGGGTTTATATTGTAAGTAATGGTTATCTTACAGGCATAACTTCTTCCGTTCGTGGAGATAAAGCCTTGGATATAGATGAATCATTTCAATCGCAACTTCCCTTTAACATTCAAAAAAATGTTGGTTCTTGTAATATTGCTTGTAAAACATCTATTAAAGATGATGGTATAGGTTTTGATATTGTTTTTGATAAATTTGAAACTGCTTTACGAGGATTTTCTAAAAATGAGTTTAATGCACTTTTACAATATTGTGCAGATTATTTAACACGAACTTGCGAATTAGATCCTGATACAGAAGAAGTAGAGGCATTTTTATTTAATTCTATCAACAAAGCTGTACTTACAGGAGTTTCAATTCGTGCTCAATTAGGAGATACCTTTGAAACTTTAGATTATTTCTTTGAAATTTCTAAGAATTCATCTGACAAAGATGCTTCTCTGGAAGATGTCGCTAAATGGATAAGAGTAGGAGCTAAAACAGAAGAAAAGACAATAGAGAAAACATTAACTGAACATGAAGATTTAACTGAAAAAAAAGAAAAACAAATTATGGAAATTAAGGCTTTAATGGAAGATACCGTTCTTTTTACACAAGATATTAATAGTGTTGCAGATGATCTTCAAGGATTAGAAAACAATGATTTAGCTCAAGAAGTAGCAAATGCTTTGTATAAAGTAATAGATAATATCAAAAAGAGTTTAGAAACTATTTCTGAAGCAAATCAAGACGCGTTAAAAGAATTTATCGAAGAATTAAATAAAAAAACAACAGTTAATGTATGATTTTATATAGTGATAATCCTAACTTGAAATTAAAAGTAGTAAAAACAGTTACTGGTGAAAAGGAATATCGTATAAATTGTAAACATATATTAGATGCATATCATGTAATTGATAAAGATTGTTTTGAAATAAACGGAAAGTGGTATCGTAAATGTTCAGGAAAAATAGCTTTTGACTATGAATTACGTGAATGGAAAGTTATTCAAGACAACCCTCAATTAATAAAAGGAGTTATAGGATTCAAAGATAAAACACCTATCTTTGAATTCTTTACTCCAAATGTTTATAATAATGTAGCAGGACGTAGTAAGAAATTTGGTAACTTTACTGCTATAAATAAAGAAATTCTTCTGGAAAACAATTATATTGAAGAAATTTCAAATTGTGTTTGGTATGATAAAGATGAATGGTCTGAAGCGGATATTAAAAAATTTCAATCAATTCGTGCGGAAAAAGACTTCAAACATAAGGGATACAATATTGAAGATAATGTAGAAGAATTTGCAGAAAAGAAAAAAACATATAAGAATTATCCTTTATCTATTAGTCGAGAAGTAATTCCTTACGGAAAAATTCTTGGAGATACTACAATAGGTATTGAAATTGAAACTTCTGCAGGAAACTGTAGTAATAATTTTCAATATCGTCACGGAGTAGTATCCTGTAGAGATGGTTCTATAGGAGGCGCAGAATGGGTTACAGTACCTATGGGAGGAGTAAAATGTTTGCAAAACATTGTAACTATTGCAGAGGAATTATCTAAAAGATGTAATGTAGACATTAATTGTTCTTATCATATACATTTTGGAAATATTCCTTTAGACAGAGGTTATATGGTAGCTCTTTATATTCTTTGCCATCAGATACAAGATGATGTATTTAAAATGTTTCCTTATTATAAGACAAATCCTGACGGTATTAAACATAAGAATTATTGTCAAAAACTTGATCGCTTACATATATACCCTCTTCAGGATAAATCTAAAGAAGGATATAAAGGATATGTCAATGAAGTATATGAAGATATATTTAAGTTTTTATCTGACGGTGCTCCTGCAGATATAAATTACAATCGTCAAAGAAAAAAGCATCCTATCAGAGAAAAATGGAATAGAAAAAGTCGGTAAACTCCAATACTGCCGACTATAAATTGGAAGAATTGCTGGGACGCTAAGGAGAAATCTATGCCAATCAGCAGCCGACCTATCTAGGAATAGATAGCAGGTTCAACGACTAGTAATAAACGACCAGAACGGTTATGAAATTACCACGAGCATCCAACACCTATTTAGGTGAAGATATAGTCTGAACTATATAGAAATATATAGAAATGTAGGATAAAAAGCCTATATGTTAACACAATGATTATTGGTGGAATTATCAGAACATGATATTTTCTGAAAGAGGTACTGCTGAATCAAGGTTATCTTCAGCTACTTTAAATCCTCAAAAGATGATTAATTGGTTATTTATGTGTTTAGCTATTATTAAATATACAGAATATAATCAACAAAAAATAATAACTTCTCCTGAAAAAATAACATTTACAGGAGTCCTAAATCATTATAGAGAATTCTTTAAAGGAGATAAGACAGCTTCGTTTTTAAGTGAATATTTAATCGCATACTATGAAGAAAAATGCAGAATATTTGCAAGAGATTTTAAAGAAGGAGATTATGTAAGTAATCACGATCTCACAAAAGATAAAAAGTACTCTTTTACTTATAAAGGAGTTACAAGATTGTTTTAGTTTGGATTTAGTACTATAGATTGGTTGTTAATTCATAAATGAAGGTAAGAATATTTGGTATTATGCTAAATATTTCTTACCTTTACATTTATGGAACAAAAATACTATGGATATATATATCTAATAACTAATAAGTTAACTAAACAGATATATATAGGTAAAAAAGCGTATCTGCATAGAATAAAAAAGAAATTAACTAAAAAAGAATTAGACGCAATCACGAAAAAAGGTAGAAAACCAAAATATAAAATAGAGTATGTAGATAGTGGATGGAAAGATTATTGGGGTTCTTCCAAAAGATTAAAAGAAGATATTGAAAAATATGGTAAAGAAAACTTTTCAATGAAAATTTTAAAAAAGTGTAAAACCAGAAAAGGACTTACATATTTTGAAGTTTATTATCAATTTAAGTATGACGTGTTAAATAAAGATACATACAATGATAACGTGCTCTCTAGATTCTTCAGGCGCGATTTAGAATTAGAAAAATAGACAGGATATATGCAAAAAGATGATTATAGAAGTAGATTTGGGATCAGTCAGTCAGCAATAAAGCAATTTATGTTAAAATCTCCAAAAAAGTGGAAAGCTTTGTGGATAGATGGAGAGCAAGATTTAGATAAAAATGAAGATAATTTCACAATGGGTTCTTTGATAGATACCATGTTATTCTCTCCTGATACATTAAATGATAGATTTTACATTGGAGAAGAAAAACTCCCTTCTAAAGCAGTTGCGATTATTATAAAAAATGTTTATGATAGTATGCAAAAAGCGTTGGAATTATCTTCACAACTACCAGAAGAAATTCCTGTAAAAGAGAATTTAGAAGATTTACATGAAAAATTATTATATTATGCAAATAATTATAAAAATGAAGATGTAATAGGATGGAATAATAACTGGAAAGCAGAAACTCGTATAAGTAAATTGATAGAACAAGGAACAGATTATTTTAATTCCTTATGTAAATCACAAGGAAGAAAAATAATTTCTCCTCAAATGAATATGGAAGCAATACAACTTTGTGAAATACTCAGAACAGATTCTACAGTAAAAGATTATTTTGTTGAAAATGCAGATAATTTATTATTGTTTCAACACGAAATATTCATAGATTTTGAATACGATGTTGATAAGAAGATTCCTTTAAAGGGAGCTTTAGATATTGTTAGATTTGATCATAAGAATAAAACAGTACAGATAATTGATTTTAAAAGTTCATATTCTGCACATGATTTTATAAAAAGTATTAAACAATATGGTTATTGCGATCAGTTAAGTTTTTATGATTATTTATTAAGAGAATGGCTTTCAATATATTGTGAAGGAAAATATTGTGGATATCAGGTAATTCCTCCTATAAATATTGTGATAGATATTAGTGATAAAATTCCATATGTATACAAATATAATTGGAATGATTTGCTTTTATCTTCTGAGGGAAATCGAGAATATTTATTCAGTATATTTCAAACGCACGATCATAATATGAAAATCAAAAAAGGATGGAAAAGTGTATTGAAAGATATTGCTTGGCATTATTTTAATAATAAATGGGATAAACCCAAAGAAATGTATGAAAATGGATTTTTAATGGTAAATTTACTAAACGGATGACAAAAAATGAAATTGACATAGATGAAATAATTCAAGAAAAATGGAAACCACACGAATCTAGTTTCAATGGAAAGTATAACAAAACTTCCCTTTTCTTATTAAATATGATTGAGTTAAATATTAGAGAACGACTTGTCGCTAAATATTTTGTAAATGCATATTTAGATGATAAAGAATATGAACATGATTTGGTACGTCCTTTATTTGTATTATTTAAAGTAACAGATGTATTTTCAAGGGAATGGATTGAGTTCACTAAAGTAATACGTTATAAAGAACCTTTGGCAAAACATTTAATCTTGGATTATAATGTTGGCAAAGAAGATAAAGCTGATTTAATAATGTTTGTGTTCAGGATTCCTGATAGATGGAAAGAAGATTATTATCATTTCAAAGCAGGTAGATATTCTAAATTTTCCGAGATATATAAGAAATTATTTCCTAAAGATGTAAAAGGATCAGATGGTAAACTAACAGAATCTATTGTTTGGGGTGCTATGTATAAATCTGCAAATTTAAAGAACATGGTTGCTAAGAAATTGACTCCCTGTGATAACAAAGGAGTTATTTTAGATGAAGTAGGCTATAAAGAAATACGAAGTATTTTAGATAAAGTTGATGAAATATGGGATGCTCCTAGGAGAGATGAAGAATATTATAGATACAAAACAAAAGAACATGAACAAGATAACTAAAGAAAAACTACTTGAAAAGAATGATTTACTGCTTGAATATTTATCACAACATAACACAAAAGAATATAATTTATTAAAACTCCTAGAGGAATTATCAGAATTACAAGAAGTTTTGGTAAAGTATCACACTAAAGATATTTTACATAAACCTGATAAAACTCTTATAATGAGAGAATTTATGGATGTTCTTTTACGTGGAGGTGTTATAATGTTTAATATTTTTGAAGAATTATCTACTGAAGAAATTGCAGAATTAGGTGAATTTTGTATAGATGAAAAAACACAAAAAATAATTAATTACATTAAAGATGGAAAATACCAAGGAGGATGTTAAAGTATTATATATAGATAATAATCAAATAGGTCTATCTTTAGAACTTTTAGAAATGATTTGTAATCCTGAAAATAACACATTGCATCCTATGGGTAAGAAAGGTAAATTTGAAGATTGCGATTACTATATAATAAATATAAACACTCGTGTAGAAGGAAATATGAATGAAAATAGTTTAAAATTTAATCAATTCATAACAACTGCTCAAATGCAAGGTTATAAACATCTTTTAATAAAAAATATTTAATATGCCAGACATAAGAAATGGTCTTGATGAATTAATAGCTAAACAAAAAAAACATACCTACTATTATATGGATGGTAGAGTACCTGTTCCATGCAAGCCTCTGGATAGAGGTGCTATGCTTATAGAAGAAGAACGATTTAAAGAGATGGTCGGTTTTTATAACGAATTAGAAGCTGGTATTAGACCTCCTAATTATTTACATGCTATACGGAATCCTGACAATAGTATATATTTTATAAATAGGGAGACTCCAAGAAGCTTCAGAATCGATGAAAATTTTGCACTTAGATATGAAAAGGTTGTTCCTACACCAATGGAAGTGGAATTTGTACCAGCAAATGATCAAAAGAGAAACAAGAAAGTCACGATCGATAGTAAAGGTAGGAAAGTACTTGCTAAAATCGAAGAAGAAGAATCTATTAATAAAAAAGAAGAAGTTATTGTTAATATGAATGAATTAGCTGATTTCTATGCACGAATAGAACTAACTACTATCATACCTTGTTTTGCGATAGACACACATTTAGAAGAATATAACAAATGTCATAAAAAACATATACGAAATATATTAAGATTTAAAAAGAACAATAATGGGTAATAGAACAAGGATCATAGTAAAATTTTGTAAAGAATTCACTTATCCACTTCCAATGTTATTGAAAGATACTCCTTATAGAGATGCTGAAAATAAAGCGTGGAGTGATTTTCGTCAGGAATTAACTGATTCGTATATAAAACGTGGAGAAATTGATTACCATTATTTTAAAATTGAATCAATAAAAGAACTTCCATTCAAATTACGAAAAAGTTTAGATGTTGAAGATCCTAAATTGAGAAGGTTAGATCTTCGAGAAGCAATTGACGCATTAACAAAATCTTATATGCGGGAGAAATATGGAGAAATAGATCATGAAATTAATCCCGATCTATTTGTTCATCAAGATGCTCAGTTTATGGACGACAATGGGCAAAATATAATGGTTAAAGAAGAGGGATGGTATTTAAAACCAGAAGTAGAAATTGAATATAAAGTAAAGAAACAATATTTCCTTAATATATTAAGAAACATTTTATGATTGAAGAAATGCTTATGGAGTTTGAATTAGAAAAAGAAAATCCTGTAGATATGCCTTTGGATATTTTACAAGAAAAAATAGATGACCTTTATATTGATATTGCAGAATGTGAAGATCGAAAGAAAACACGTTCTTTAAAAAAAGAATATAGGGAATTAATTACTATTTATAATGACCGTGTAAAATATAAGGCATATAACGAAAATATATAAAAAAAAAGACTAGCTCCGTAAAGCTAGTCTTAACTTTAATTTTAAATAAATTAATTTGCGTTTAATTCAGGAGTACTATGTTTAATAGAAAGTTCGATAAACATTTTTTCAACTTCTTCTTGCGATAACTCGTTTCCTTCAAGGTCTTCATAATGAACTTTAATTAAACCTGAATTTAAATTTGTTGCAAAAATATCTTCAATAATAGGAATGAATTTAGAAATAGAATCACAAAATTCTTTGATTTCTTTTAATTGTTTTCCTGTTACTTCTATTTTTGCATTATCTTCCCATATTGGGATTTGTTTAAAAGGTAGCATAATTGTATATTTTATACAAAACTACAAAAAAAATTTGTAATTACCAAAAATATTTATTATTTTTGTAAAAATAAAAAATAAATGGATAAAAAAGGACGGAAATTTTTGTCAGATTTGAAATTATATTCTGACTATTTAGGATGGAACGATTTAGCAGATAGGTATGAAACATGGGAGGAAGCTGTAGACGAGGTATTTGATACTCATGCTTACAAATATCCCGATAAAATTGAAAAACTAGAACCTTATGTGAATTTTGCTAAAAAGAAGTATAAAGAAAAGATTTTCCTAGCTTCTCAAAGAAATTTACAATTCAGAGGAAACGATATATTTAAACATGAATTTCGCATGTATAATTGTATCACAATGTATGCAGATAAGATTTCTTTTTTAGGAAATGCTTTTTATCTCTTATTGTGTGGTTGTGGTGTAGGCGTTAACATGATGAATCCTTTTATCGAAAGAATTCCTACAGTAGTAAAAAGAAATAAAGGAATTAAAAGTTTTACTATAAAAGATAGTATTGAAGGGTGGGCTGAAGCAGAACATATTCTGATAAATTCATATTTATATGAAGGAGTATCTGATAAATTTAAAGAATATCAAGGATACGAAATTAAGTTCGATTACTCTCAAATAAGAGAAAAAGGAGCAAAAGTAGGAAGAAGATTCAAAGCACCAGGTTCTGATGGAATCAGAAATGCTTTTGAAAAAATTGAGAAATTATTAAATTCTTATGTAGAAGATTTTCCAAAAGAATTTAAAGCAATTCTATTATATGATGTGTTTATGCATTTAGCAGATGCGGTGTTGTCTGGAGGTGTTAGAAGAAGTGCTTGTTCAATTATAATATCTCCTGAAAATAAAGATATGATTTTTGCTAAATCAGGTAATTGGAGAAAAGAAAATAGACAACGAGAACGTTCTAATAATTCAGTCGGACTTATTAAAGGAAGTTTTACTAAAGAAGAATTCTTAGAATTATTAAAAATAAATGAAGGAACTTCTGATATCGGATTTGTATTTCTAAATAATATATTTGAAATATATAATCCTTGTTTTGAAATAGGATTCACTCCTTTGTGTTTCGGTTATGATAATAAAAATATTATAAATAGAATAATGTCATCTGATATTACAATATTAGATGAAGGAGTTACTACTGGTGTTCAAGCTTGTAATTTAAACGAAATAAATGGAGCTATTCTTAAAAATCCAAATGACCTCTACGAAGCTTGTCGAGCCGCCGCTATAACAGGAACTTTACAAGCAGGATATACTAATTTCAATCATTTAGAAGATTGTCTTGAGGAATCTATTATAATAACTAAAAAAGAGGCTCTTTTAGGTGTTTCTATTGCAGGATGGACTAATTCTCCATGGTTATTCAATGAAGAAATTCTTAAAAACGCAGCAAAAATAGTATTAGATACAAATAAAGAAGTTGCAGATATTTTAGGTATTAATTCAACAGCGAGAGGAACAACTGTAAAACCAGGAGGTAATGGTCCTGTTGTTTTAATGTGTGCTAGTGGAGTTACACCTGAGCATTCTAAAAATTATTTTAGAGTAATGCAACTTAATAAGGAAACTGAAACAGCAAAATATATTCAAAAGAGTATGCCTTATTTAATAGAAGAAAGTGTATATTCAGAGGGAAATACAGATTATGTTGTTTATGTTCCTATTGAAAATCCTAAAGGCACTATTTATAAGTCAGATCTACAAGGAGTAGAACATCTTAAAAAGATTAAACTTATAATGAATTCTTGGATAAAAGAAGGTAAAAATGAGGAAAATTGTATTGTTCCTTCTACTTCACATAATGTATCAAATACAATTATAATAGATAATTATAATGATATAACTAATTATATTTTTGATAATCAAGATAGTTTTAGTGCTGTTAGTTTCATGTCTGTATTTGGAGATAAAGACTATAATCAAGCACCTAATACTTCTGTTCTATCTTTTGAAGAAATATATATTAAATATGGTGAAGGTTCTTTATTTGCATCAGGTTTAATTGTTGATGGATTACATGCTTTTAAAGATAATCTTTGGGAAGCTTGTGAATGTATATTACATAGAGATCGTGAAATACATGGACATAGGACAGATGTATTTATAAAAAAAGATTGGATCAAAAGAGCAAAGAAATTTGCTAAAAACTACTTTAAAGGAGATATTAATTTTATGATTTATTGTTTAAAAGATGTTCATCTTAGACACAAATGGAATCTAGTTAATAGAGAATTTAAAGAAGTTGATTTTACAAAAATATTAAATAAACCAGAATATAAAAATATGGATGAAATGGGTGCTATGGCATGTAGTGGAAATTCATGTGAAATTGTAAGAATTTAAATTATGGATATGAATTTTAAAGAATATCAAAAAAAAGCAATAAAAACAGCAATTTACGGAACAGGAAATAAAATTATATATCCCGCATTAGGATTAGCTAACGAAGCAGGAGAAGTTTTGGGTAAAATCAAAAAGGTTCTTCGAGACAAAGAAGGTAATTTTGATGAAGAAAGTCGAAAACAAATTTCTGATGAAATTGGAGATGTTTTATGGTATATGGCCGCACTATCTAATGATATAGATATTGATTTAGAGATAATTGCTATAAACAATCTATCAAAATTAGAAGATAGACAAAAACGAGGAGTAATACAAGGATCAGGAGATAACCGTTAATATGGTTTATTACTATACATGAAAGGGAGAAATATTTGTTATTCTCCCTTTTTTATTGTAATTTTGTACCAAATAAATCATTAATGGCTAAAGAAAAAGTAGTAAAAGAAGAAAGTTTACAAGATTCATTGAATGAAATATCTAAAGAATTTGGTGAAGGAGTTATAACATATGCATCTGAAGAAATAGGAAATTTAGAAGTGATTCCTTTTGGAATACTATCAGTAGATGCTATTACAGGAATAGGAGGAGTACCAAGAGGACGTGTTACAGAAATTCATGGAATGGATGGTACTTTTAAAACAACTTTCACGTTAGAATTAGTTAAACAAGCACAATCTCAAGGGTTAACTTGTGCATTTATTGATGCTGAATATAGTTATTATCCTGAATATGCTGAAACAATTGGTGTAGATAATGAAAAACTTATATTGATACATCCCGCTTCAGCCGAAGAAGCATTAGGAATAATTGATAAATTAGTAGAAACAAAAAAAATAGATTTAATTATATTAGATAGTATTGCTGCTTTATCACCAAACGCGGAACTTCAAAATGTTTTTGGAGCCTCTAATATGGGTGTTATGGCTCGTTTAATGGGTCAATTTTTTAGAAAAGTAACTGCTAAAATAGGAAAAACAGGAACAACACTAGTTATGTTAAATCAGTTACGTGAAGCTCTTGGAGGATATGTTCCTATGAAAACAACTCCTGCAGGAAATGCGTTGAGATTTTATGCTTCTTTACGTTTTGAATTATCAAAATCGCAAATTAAAGAAGGAACTGAAGTAAAAGGAGTAACAATTAAAGTAAAATGTGTTAAAAATAAATTAGCAACTCCATTTTTAACAACAGAAGTAGAGTGTATCTATGGTCAAGGAATAGATAAAATGAAAGATTTTGTGAATATGGCTATAGAATTAGATATAATTCACAAAGCAGGTGCAGGATGGTGTACTTATAAAGACATAAAAGTACAGGGAGTGGATGTGTTAACTCAGATTTTAAAGGATAATGACGAATTAAGATTGGAAATAGAACAACAGATAAAAGAAAAAATGAGACAATGATAGAACAATTACGAGAAAAATATCCCAATATATATGATACCTTTTTCAATTGGTTTAAAGATAAACAAAAAGGTATAATTACAAATTATTCTGATTTCATTAATTTTTTAGACAATGAAAAACTATTAATAGGTATTACAGTTGATAAAGATGGTATTGATTGGATAATAGAGATAAATGGTATATTTTTAGATTTCGCAAAAAGTCGTCAAGAAGCTACAGAATTAGCAATTGATGAATGTTTTAATATATTAGAAAATCATTAATATGGAAGATAAAGAAAAACCTTTTGAATTCACTTCTGAAGGAATAAAAACAAAAAAGAATGATTTTATGGAATTTATGCGAGAAAATGAATTAAATATTAATGTAGTTAATCGCATAAAAAAGATATTAAAAGAAGAAGGTAATGATACTGTAGCAGGAGAAAGAATTCGAGCACTAATAGAAAAAGAATATGGAAGAAAATAAAGCTTTGCGATACAATAAATAATAAAATATAAAATAAATTTGGTATTTTTAATTATATTATGTATATTTGTAAGTACCTTTTTTATTAAATATGAAACTTGTAAATTACAAAGGAAATTCAGAAAAATCAGGAATATATTGTATTAAAAATTTAATCAATAGTAAACTTTATATTGGTAGCTCTAAAGTAGGAGTAGGACATAGAAAAAGAAGTCATTTGTCACACCTTACTAATAACACTCATTATAACGAACATTTACAAAATGCTTGGAATAAATACGGTGAAGAAAACTTTAGTTTTGAAATTTTACTATTATGCCCATCTAATGAATGTGAAAAATACGAAGCGGAATTTATAAAAATATTTAATTCAAATGATAAAAAATTTGGATATAACATAGCTTCAGTAAAAGAGTATAAATTTAAATATAAAATATCAGAATCGCATTTAAAAGAAACTTCTGAAAGAAAGAAAGAAAAAGCTTTTAGAGTTAGTGGGCATGATAGTGAAGAAATAGGCTTAAATAAAGCAGTTACATTATATAATCTTAATGGAGAATTAATAAAAGAATATCCCTCTTGTAAATTATTATCGGAAGATACACATTTGTCTAGACCACATATATCAAATATACTAAATAAAAGAAAATTAGTGTATAATGAATATGTTATATTATATTATAATGATGTTCTTACAGAATCTGATTTATTATATATTAAAAAGAGAACAGAAAGGGTTAAAGTAGATATATATACATTAGAATATACATTAATAAAGTCGGGAGTTTTAATAAAAGATGCTACTGATTTTCTAAATTGTCAAGATGCAGAAATAAGAATGTGTTATACTAATAAACGTAATAGGATAAAAAATTTCATAATAACTAGATATGAACAATTTCCTAAAAAATGTGTATTAAAAACGACTTATCAATTTTGTAAAATAGAACAAATAGATAAAAGTGGACAGGTTATTAGGTTATGGGATAATATAAAGCAAATAACAAAGGAAAATATAGAATACAAAGAAAAGTATATATTAAGAATACTTAATGGAAGTAGAAAATACTATATGGATTATAATTGGAAAATATATGAATCAAGCAAAGAGGTATGATCAAAATAAGAATCGATTAGACTTAGTTCCTCCAGTATTACTAGAGGAAGTTGGAAAGGTTTTAACTTTTGGTTGTGCTAAATATAATGAAAATGACTGGATGTCAGGAATGAAATGGAGAAAGTGCATAGGTTCTTTAAAAAGACATCTTAATGAGTATGAAAAGGGCGTAGATTATGATTCAGAGAGTGGATTATTACACTTATCTCATTTGATAACAAACGCTATGTTTTTGTTAGAATATTATAAAAGTTGTCCAGAATTGGATAACAGATTATATGTAAATAAGAAACAACCTAGAATAGCTCTAGATATTGATGAAGTCATAGCAGATTGGATAGGACATTGGACTAGATATCATAAACAAGATCTGCCTTCATTCTGGAATTTTGATATGGATATAGCATCAAAATTTGAAATATTAAAAGATAATAAGGAATTTTGGTTATCTATTCCTCCAAAATTAGACGCTAAAGATTTACCTTTAGAGCCAGTAGCCTATATAACCTCTCGTATGATTCCTACTTCTTGGACTGAAGAATGGATTCAAAAAAATGGATTTCCGTGTGTTCCAGTTTATACAGTAAAACATCTAGAATCTAAAGTAGATATTATAAAAAGTCTAGATATAGATTGGTTTATAGACGATAGAGAAATGAACTTTAATGAGCTTAATGAAGCTGGTATATGCTGTTTTCTTATGGATGCAAAACATAATCAACATGTTTCTGCAGGATATAAGAGAATAAAGGATTTTAATGATTTTAAAGATAGATTTTTATGAAAATAATATATACATTAATATTAGTATTAATATGTAATACTTGTTTTGCGCAACCTTCTAAAATATTTTCAACAGATACTATTTATAGTATTCGTACTTGTATAAAACTAGATACAATTAAATGCTGGTTCATGGTATCTGAGAAAGATACCGTGTTTAATACACATTTAGTACTAGCTATACAAGGATATATGGTTTATAAAACAGTAGGATATGATATTTCATATATAATATCCTACTATGATATGTTTTACAATAAATTAGATAATAAATATTATATTTGGAATATCATAGAAAAATCTAAATAAATGAAAAAATTAATAATATTAATTCTATTATGTAGTAATCAAGTATTCTCTCAAACAGGGAATACTTGTTCTATATATGGAGACACTAAAGGCAATACTGTTGCAGCAAATCATCATAAATTTGTAGATTCCTGCAAAAATAGAAGCTCTACTATAAGTAATTATAGGTATACAGAGATAAAGTTTGATGATATGGCTTCTCTTACTGTTACTAATAATATGACTTGGGATACTTCTGTATATTTAGATGGATATATACTTGAAATACAGGATGGTGGTTTAGAAAGTTGTAATTGCCATAGTTCTATATATAAAGATACGCATATTTATATAGTAAAAGATTCTAATGAAACTAATAAAGCAAACGCAATAATAGTAGAAGCAACTCCTAGATTTAAATCTATACTAGGAACAACAAATGATTTAAAGAAACTAGTAGGGAAACATGTACGAGTATGTGGATATCTATTTAGAGATGATGAACATAAAGCTAACTCTACTATAGATAATGGCAAAGGTAATCTTTGGCGACATACCGTTTGGGAAATTCATCCTATAACAAAAATAATACAATTATAAGTGAACGTAGAATAAATTTATTACCTTTTATAGTTTAGAGCAAAAGAAAAATATACATTATGGTAACATATATAAATAGATATAAAGATAAAATTACTTTTGAAAAGGAAGGCAGTTTTGTTATTATGAGAGGTTATTTATTAGACTTTTTGCAAGTAACTACCAATGATAATGATAAAATTGTAGGAATAGATCCTTCAGGAGGTCCTTGGATAAGAAAAGGAGAAGATTTAGGAGGTTTTGGCAAAGAATTAAAAGGAAATATAGTTAAAAACATAACTATAGAAGAAGACTGTATTAAATTGGAGGTTGTAAATGAATAGAATCGGATTATTTTTAGATGATGTGCGAATTATAGATGAAAAACCACGATATATAGATGAATGGTATACAGTTAGAAGTTACAACGAATTTGTAGAATTTATAACTACTTTCTACGGTAATCATAAAGAATTACCTAAATTATTATCGCTAGATCACGATCTCTCGACAGAGCACTATACAGATTACCAAATGAAGCCTTTAGGTTCTCCTATAATGTATTCTAAGTTTAAAGAGAAAACAGGCATGGATTGTGCTAAATGGTTATGTGTATTTTGTGAAGAAAATAATATTTCCTTAAAGGATACAAAAATAGCAGTACACTCATTTAATCCAATGGGAGCTACTAATATTCAAAGTTATATCAATAACTATAAAAAATCTAAAGACGCAGATCAAGATTGTTTTACTTTTAAATGGAAATATCGTGAAGAATAGTATCGAGTTAAATAGATTGTACGAGAACGTTAAAATGAGGATTTTAGTAGCAATTAAATATCATTTTTGGAGGAATAATGCAGAAGGTGAAGTAAAATGTGGAATTTCCTTTGAAGATGAGCAATATTTAATAAATTTTCTTATTCCTTGTGAAATATGTAAGTTGAATTCTGCCGAATTGTTAAATATATTAAAAGAATTAGAAAATGAATAGAAAAGTTCCTTCAGATGATATATTCTTTAAGAAATATACAGTAGAACCTAATCAAATCCTTGTAAAGAAGTATGCAAAAGATAAAAAAGATATCAAAAATTTTCAAGATATAGCACCTTTTGAAGGAGGAATGTATGAAACTTTTGGCGAAGAAGGTAAATATGTATTAGAAAAAGCAAAAGTCTTTCCTAATAATGTATGGACTATATTAGATGGAGATGATGGAAATATGTATATTGTAACAGGATATCATTGGATAAATAGAATGGGTTACTTAGTAACTAAAGAACCGTGGGAAGATATGGAAGAAGAATATATCTGTGATTAAATTTGGTAAAATGAAATTTTATTTGTAAATTTGTAAAAATTAATTAAACTCATGGTAACAAATGTTATTGTAGCGTTGGCTACATCTTTATTTTGGATTCTTGTAATGGTTTATAAGAACGGTAAATTATCTCAGAAGATAGCAGCTAAAATTGATGCGACTACTACTAAAGTAGATAATTTGGATACAAATTTGAACAATCACGTTGCAGACATTAAAGCAACAATTTCTAACGTTAAAAAAGATCTAAATGCCTAATTTGTTTGTGTACAATCGTAAAGAAGGAGATGAAGTCTTTACGGATGCTTTTAATTTAGATTACGTAATTCGTCTATTTGGTTTAGAAAAAGGAGAATCTGTAATACTTCTTGATGATTTTCATGAAGATATTCGTGAAATTCCTGTACCAATGAAAACTAATAAAGCTCAAGCAGTACGTTTGGAAAAACGTAAAGTGCAGGTATGTTCAGAAATTCATTTAGATGCAGAAGATACTTCTCGTTTTCTTGATATTTTCAAGACAGGAAAACCTAAAAAGAACATTGAAACAGATATCCATATAGGAGAATCTGTATAAATACTTCTTGTTTAATTGTGAAAAATAAAAAAGCCCTGTAGAAACAGGGCTTAATTTTTATGATGCAGCGAAGGTGATTAACTTTCTTGTACTACTTCTGGTTGTGTTTCTGGTATAATAATACCATTTTCAATGTTACGCTCTAATATAAACTGACCTAATCCAAATATATCAGCTATCATAAGAGCCATTTGAATTTGATTAGTTTGTCCTTGCATAATTTGCTTTAAATGATTATAAAGGATATTGAATTCTGCTCCAGTCATTACTATTTGAGCAGTAGGTTCCCAAGTATACTTAGTACCTGGTACAAATTTTGGTTTATCTTCTGGCATATTTATTAATTTCTACAAATGTACAACAAATTTACGAATTTACCAAATTTACTGTAAAAAATATATTTTTCTGTATTGCTAATGAACTACTGAATACTATTTTGATTCCTAGTAGATGATGTAGCCCAAGTACATTTCTTATAATATCTTGTTTAAAAATAGGATCAGATGGTTTTATAGTTATTCCTATAAAATCTTCTTTTTTATTTATTTCTAAATCTGCGCCTGGATCAGAATAAACACAAACACATTTAATAAATTCAAGATAAAGATATGAATTGTCAGTAAGCATACTGGCAATATTTGACTTTATTTTCATTTTTTGGCTTTTATTGAAAATAAATTATACGTAATTCCTATACCAAGATCTACTCTACTTGTAAAAGGATTATAGATTAGAGCAGGTCCTACTGTAAATAATACTTTAGGTTCTTTTAGAGTTATAGCGTTTCCTGCTACAATATGATTGTAAGGATTCTTGTTAATATTTTCTATAAATAATTCATTGGCTTTAAACCAGTGTTTTTTCTTTTCTATAACTTGCGTTAAAGTATCTATTGAAACAAGTCCTATACTAGACATTTTGTTTTTTAGATTTATTGCGACCGTTATATCTATATAATCATCATGTTTATCTGTGCTAATTTCACCTGTAGTAGTATCTATGTAAACAGGTAAATTTTGAAATACAGTATCTATTTGTACAACAGTTCTTATAACAGTTTGCACTTTTTTAGCTTTTAGAGCTAATTTAAGCGAATCTATTATATTTTGCATACTTGTAGTCTCTTGCAAGTTTACAATTGAATGTTGAGCACCTGAAGGGTCTTTAAACTGCTTTATAGGAGCTTGTAATTGTAAAGATACAGGTTTAATGTATGTTTTACATGTTTTTACTTCTATTGAAATCACAAAAAGTAAAAGAAGGGCTAGATATAACAACATACTAGCCCAATATTCTTTGATAAAATTCATATTTTTGGTTTTTAATTCATTATTTTTTCCAATTCTTTCTTATCATAACAAAATAATATATTATAGCCATTATTGCTACCGTTGAAGATAGAAAAAAGGTTATATTTGATTCTGTTATATAATGAATCAAATCAGATAGTAATGACACTAATAATATAGTAGTTCCTGTTCGCAAGTCGTCTGGCTGTTGTGATAGTTCCAAAATATTATTATTTTTCATTATGAACAAGTAGTTACATTAAGTAATTGTATTAAAAATGTATCACAAGCGTTTCCTGCAAGGGTGAATGTATACTGATTACCTGCACCAGCAGCCTGACAAGCAGGTGACGCAGTACCAGTACCTACTGATGTAGCACTACTAGCAGCAGCTATAGTATGTCCATTAGGGTTTACTGTTATAGTTACACTAGTTGTAGATTTAGGAACGGCTACTACATAAAGACCACCTAACGCAATAGGAGTTATAGTAGGAGTAAAATCTGGAAAACTTATACCAGTAATGGTCTGACCATTTGTACTAGCATTTTCAAATACAACATAAATATTACCACCACAATCTTCTGTTGTTATGCAACAAAGATCGTTATAAATAGAAATATCTTTCCATTTACCATCTTTAGGAATGTGATAACGCAATACACTTGAACTAGGTATTGCCTGATTGTTTTTATCGTATTTCTGGAACAATCTTAGACGAGGATTTCTTTTGTTTGTAAAAGCCATTTTAATTCTATTTTAAGGTTAAAAATACATTATTCCTGCTCAAATATATGAGACAGTATGATTTCTTGTAAATCACTAGATAAGTCTAAAAACTGCAGGTCTGCTGCAAGATATAAGTCAAGTTGATGAAAACATTTGACTTTATGATCTGTATTTTTTATATTACCAATATCCTCTCGGATATGTTGTTCTGCTACGCTTGGTATATTTCTCATTAGAATACGGGATTTTGTATATTAATAAGATTCATTACATAAAAATAACTACAATAGTTCTGTGAAACATCTACTATATCTGCTACGTTTTTATGTGGTGAAGTTATATTATTACGATATTTGATTTTATTAAATAGTTTTGTTGGGATTCCTTCTATCAGCATGGTATTTGCGGATACTCCTGCATTATGATATATATAAACTTGTTTTAACTTAGATATTTTATCTGGAGCCCATGCAAAATTCATTTCTTCAGGACATTCTGTCTTATAACCGAATTTCCATAAATTCCATAATAAGGACCACATATCAGAACAATAAGACTGATATCCATTATTCTCGTCTTTAAAAAATTGTTTATTAACTATTTTTAAAAAAGAACGAATAACAATACAATCTTTATATACACTTTCCCAAAACTCTTTAGTTAATCCTGGTTTTAATAAATACTGCGCTCCACCTGTACCTAAGTTATTATTTTCTACAATTTCACGAGAAATACCACAAAGTTGAAAAAGTTTATCTACAGATTTAAAATCTATTAATTCTTGTTTCTTTTCTGGTAAACAATCGTTTATTTTATTGTCTAAATATTGTAAATTTAAATAACTGGAAGTATCTGAAAGATAACAAATATCATCGTTTGTAAATCTAGAGAAATCCAATTTTTTTACCCATAAAGTATCGCTATCATTATAATAAATAGATTCTTTAGATAACTCAGGATATTTTTCAAAATGCTTTATTAAACTATAAATTCTTAATAGAGGTATATAATCTATTAACGAAGTATCTTGTTGTAATTTAGCATCTCCTTCATAATAAAAAAACTTAATATTTGTATTTTTAAATTTTTCTTCTAATTTAAGAATATTTGGATTCCAAGTACTTCTAATAATAGGTCTAAATATAAGGCAATGTACTGTATTATCATAACCTTTATTTAAAATATTTTGCAGATGTACTTCTAATTCCCAGACGAAAGTATTATCATCGGGAACAATCGTTAAAAAAATTGGTTTCATTATATATTTAATTTGTTTGGTTTACTTCTAAAAATTCAATTTCTTTGTAATACCTCTGCATTTCTTCATCTGTTATAGGAAGTATTGGTACATTATTACCTGTATCAACAGAGCTGTTTTTATGCATTACAAAATTTTGTTGAGTATCTTCGCCTCTTCCACTCATTTTATATACAGGAATCTCTCCAGACCAATCGTATATAAAAGAACTTCTTGTATTTTCTACTAAGATTTCATTCTTCTCAACTAAAGGTAACAACCATCCATCGTGATATTTCACAGAGTTTTCTAGAAATCCATTCTCTACAATATGCTGAAAATCAACAAATATAGAAGGTTCCATTACATTACTTGCTAATCCAATATTTCCATTATATTTAAAATAAGAATATTTGGGTTTAAATGCTTTCTTTCCTTGTAGATGTGCTTTAGTTATTCCTTGTATACCATCTTGTATAAAATAAGACAATCGCAAATCATCATCATCCCAGGAATTAAATAAATCAAAATCTCCTAACCATGTTTTTGCATAATTAATCGCATCATTGTATTTAGCACCTACTGAAGTATAATCTTCTCCTGTTTTAGCATCTTTTGTATTATTTACAATAACTATCTTCTTATTTGAAGGAATTATAAATTCTCCTAATATAATTGGAATATTACTACTATTATATATTAATAATGTTGCTTTGTTATCTTCTATTTCTTGATCTAAAAAGCATTTAATTGCTCTTTTTAAACAAGTATAACGATTATAAGTACAACATATAAGAGCAATATTCATATTTAGTTTTTTAATTTTATCTACCTATTGATGTTAAATAAGTTTGTATATCTGTTGATTTTGTCGCAGCTAATGTACTATTAACTCCTCCTCCAATATCAGCATATCCGCAAGTTCTATCTACATAATTTGATGGAGCCCCAGATTGATTATCACAACCTAAATAAATTTCTAAATTCGGTTTTGTACTACCAGAAGACGTTGTGTAAGTTGAGCCCTTTTGTACACCACCTATATAAAGTCTTTCATCTGTAGAAGAAACTCTACTTGCTATATATAAACCTTTTATTACAGCATTGGTAAAAATAACCCCGTTTGCGGTATTCATATTTGTTGTAGTACTACCAAAAGATTGAATCCATAATTCATCTCCATTAGTACCATCATAGCATCCTATATCTGCCCCATTTGATGACGAAGTAGTGCTTGGGGTATAGTATGTAAAAGATACGTTGTCAACCGTAAGATTAGTACTGGCATTTAACCCTGTTTGAGCATATTGACTTGTACCATTCCAAGTTATACCGCTACTTGTTATAGTAGGAGAATTATGTAATGTCAAATTATATGTTCCAGGAGTTCTTAAATTAATAGCACAAGCCAATGGATCTGTATTAGGTACAGGATATATTGCAATAGAACCTGTCCACCAACCATGTGCTTTAGCTACTAAAACTAATGTATTTATATAACCTTTTACAGTAGTAGATAATGCTGTGGTAGCTAATGCAACGGCATTAAAATATGTAACGGCATCAGTATCATATGCTGATACAATAGCAGGACTATTAAAATAATATCTATTTGTATTTAGCATTATTATGCAAATTCATAAACTACAATAATACCACCTTGACCTACACCACCTGCTCTTGCAGTTGAAGATGATGACATTGCACCACCACCACCAGAACCATAACCAGTACCATTATTACCAGCAGCAGTAGTAGATATTCCAGCACCACCCCCACCATATATATTAGAACCACCGTTACCACTTATAGCTATTGTACCACTAAATCTTATTCCAGGTCCACCAGCTTGACCACCCGTATTTATATCACCATTAGTAGCTATAACACCTGCACCACCAGCAGAAACAGCATTTGTAGTACCTGCTGTCATACCAATTCCACCATTACCACCTTTTGCAGTATATGTTGTACCACCATTTGTAAATGTAGTATCGCCACCTACACCACCGTTACCACCAGAAGTAGAACCTGCTGAACCAGTACCACCTATTGCATAAGTATATGTACCTGTAACACCAGTAATTCTTTTCATTAAGAATGCTCCAGATGCTCCACCACCACCAGCAGCAGTATCAGAAGATACACCAGTACAACCACCACCGCCTCCACCACCACCTACCATATGTAGTACAGCAGTATTAGTTCCTGTAGTTGGGGTATATGTAGTTCCTGAAGTAAGATATTGTATATTAATTAATAGCCCTCTATATAGTAAGTTAGAAGGAGCTATAGACCCTGCTAACATGGCATTTGTTATACTTCCTGCTGTAGGAATTGCTGTACCTGTACCCCAAAAGAAAGTACCATTTACATATGCCCAAGTTATCATTGTACTAGAACTAGCAGCACTATTTAAAGTAACAGTACCACCTGTAACTGTAAGAGTATGTCCACCAGTACCATCCTGAATAACCTCTAACATACCTGCAGTACCATCTTGCATATTAGTTATGGAAAGGGTTCTATTAGCAGTTATAGTAACATATGCAGCATATCCTAGGTTACAATCCCAAGATATAGTTGATGCATCTGTTAACATTTGAGAAGGTTCTCCACCTTTCATTTGTCTAAAAGCTAATTTAGTAGCACTCATTTATTTATTATTTTCTATAATCGGCGATTAATATATCTCCTGATATCGGAGCAGTAAGCATTGTTATAGTTCCTGAAGATATTGTAAAGTCATTACCTGCTCCTGACTGTTGTCTAACGCCGTTCAAATACAATTTGACTGTACCTGATACTGGAGTATTTGCTAGTGTAAATGTTGTATTTGAACCATTTATAGTACCAGAAACAACTTCATTATCTACAAAGTTAGAAGCTTGTAATCCACCTGTTGCACTTTGTACAAAAGTAATTGCGGTAGTACCTACTGTCAAGCCTTCCGCATTAGAACACAACCAGATAGTGTTAGCTAATGTACTACCTTCAGACTGTACTATAATCATAGCACCAGGATACTGAGTAGTAGTACTCATTGATGTTGCCCTAGTAAGGATATATGGATGTGAACCATCACCTACCTGAGTAAGTTGATATAAACCATTATTAGCACCAGTAGCTTCATTCTTAACTAATAGGTAATCATTAACTATTAATGTAACGCCATCTTGTGCTGTCAAAGCACCATTGCTATTACCTGTTAATGTAGCACCTGTACCCGCTGTACCATTTGCATAAGTATTTGCAGGAAGTGTTCCTGTAGTAGCTGCTCGTGCCTCACCCTTATATTGATAAAGAGAAGTTAAGTTAGATATAGCAGTATCCACATATCCTTTAGTAGTAGCATCTGTAGAAGAAGATGGAGTACCTACATTTATAATTTTATTATTACCCGCATTAGGACTACCTGTAAACGCAACAGTACCATCTTTTTTTACAAAGTTAGCACCATCTGCTAGTTTACTAGACGCTATTGCAGCACTAGCATTTACCTGAGCATCATTAATAGCTCCGTTTTGAATCTGTCTAGTTGCAATTTGTGTAGAACTCATGTTTTAAGATTTAACGTAATTAACTGTAACAATATCTCCTGTTATAGGAGAAGTATTTAATAATATATTTTGACCACTAAGTACAAAATCATTTATAACAGTTTGCTCAATTCCATTAACAAATACTTGTATAGTACTTATTATAAAATTAAATGCTGTTGTAAAAACATTATTAGAACCATTTATAACACCTGTTGCAATTTCTCCATAAACAAAATCGGATACAGTTACATTTGCTGTAACGGAAGGACTTAATAATAGACTATAATCACTATCTCTTCTGGATTTATCTACATATTCCCAAATAATATTATTCCCATGATTATTGGTTAATATTATTTGAAATACATTTAAATTATTTGCACTTTTACAATCCTTTGTAACAGTAGTTACAATGTTATCCGTATTAATAGATACATTGGTACTAGTTATTCCTGGATAAGAAGGTACAAAAAAAGGCATTATATAATTAATTTATTTACCTATCTGTTTAATACTACCACAAGCATCAAAGGTTATACTACCTGAACTATTAGTAAGGAATGTTTTTAATGTTATTACCGTACTCGCTTTTACCCATATTTGCATACTACTATAAGGATAACTACCTGTAGCTGCTATTGTAGCAGTAGTTGTACCTTGAGGATAAAAGTCTTGAGTTCTAGCGTTATTGTTTTCATCTGTATAACTAACTTGATATTTTATTACATCTGTAGCAACTGCTATTACTGCTAAGTAACCACTTACTTCAAATACACCGTCTGCCGTAGTTGTATAAGTAGTTATATTTCCTGCAGAAGTTTGTCCAGTTATTTTATTATAGGCATATATAGGTACAAGACCTTCTCCTTGTGTACCAACTTTATCATAATAAACAGTTTTACCATAAAGACTATCTAGCGAATAGTTTCTCGCTAAATAAGAAGTTGAAGTAATATTTCCACCACCATCTGCAGCACCATTTCCTATTAGGAAAGAATTGTATCCATTTCCAGCAGAACAATCTATCACAAACATACCATCTATATTAGGAACTCCATGTCCAAGATTATAACCCGCTTTATTACCTATAAAAATAGATTTATTTATACCAGTATTATAAGCTCCTGCGTCATATCCAAATCCACAATTATCTGTACCACAAGCATCACAAGCACCCACACCAAATCCATTATTTCTTGGACCACTTACATTCTCTAACGCAATCCAACCAAATCCAGAGTTATAACTTTGTCCTGATATATTCTGTCCCGCATGATAACCAAATAAAGAAGCGTATTGTTCACTATGTACTTGTATATTATAACCAAAAATAGTATTATTTGCATTACCTGCACCATATTCTCCACCAAAAGGTCCTACTTTAGTACTACCTGTTGCCGTATCATATATATTTACTCCTCCATTTATAGTGAGATAACATCGAGGAGCACCATCAGCAGTTGGTGTATTGACAGTAAAACCATTAATAAAATCTGGAGTTCTAGCTGTATTTGGTCCGTTTTGTATTGCTTTATCTAAAGTTATAGTACTAAGTTTAGTATTAGTACCTGCAGTAGTCATTAATAATGCATTAGTACCACTTCCTGACAAAGTGTCATTTAATAACCTAGTGTCCGTAACAATAGTATCTACTAAATTTGATTGTACACCAAAATAGTAATTTGTATTACGAGATATATTAGGATTAGGTAAAAATTGATATTGAAAAGTAGCACCTGTTCCTTTTACATTTATAAATTGTGTCTGTAATCCACCAGGAAACTGATTAGCTGTACTAGAACTTGTTTGTGTGAAAGAAGTTCCTGATATACCTTGTGCAGATATATTACCAGAACTACCTGTAAGAGTTATACCATGTGTCGAAGTATTTCCAGTGGTTAATACTTGATCTAAAGTTGGAGTAGCTGAACTTCCACCTACTTTTTTCCAATTAAGACCGTTGTAAAGATATAAGTTACTATCTGCACTATTCAGCCTTAGAATAAAAGGATAGTGTCCAGTTCCTGTATATAAATTATTTGTATCTAATAACAATAGAGTGAATGTACTGTCTATTTGCAGTTTACCAAATTCGTTACCATAGTTATGTGCGTTATAATATGGCTGATTATACCATTGCGCGTTCGATGCAAAAGACGTTATTAATAAACCTAATATGAGTAATAGTTTCTTCATGATTTTATTTTAATATAGAATTATAGTATATTGTTCACCAGTATTAAAAGTAGAGGTTCCTGATAAAGAAAGACCTCCTGTATATATTTTAGAAAACTGCAATCCTTCAAATAGATAGCCTGTTCCGTTTTTATACACTAAATAATTGTCATTTTTAATATCAGGATTAATATACTGACTTGAACCTGTTATAGGAGTATATAGTTGACCATCTCCTATTTGAAATTGGATAATTTTTCTATTCATTAATATAAAATTGTATATGTTTCACCTGTATTAAATAATTCTCCTCCTATAAGTACAAATCCTCCGCCTGTTAAAGAGTTAAAGTCAACTCCAGCAGTTAAAAATCCTACACCATTTTTTAAAATGAGTAGTGTTTTATTATTTAAAACAGTATTTGTATAAGTAGTAGTTCCTACAAGAGGTGTTCCTGCATGACCATCTCCTATAGTAAACATGATAGAATTACTAACAATACCTGAACCATTAGCGATTTCTGTCAATTTACAACACATCATTTGCCGCAAATCTCTAAATTGCTTCTGGAGTAGTATATTAAGATCTAAATTTAGACCTGGATCATTTGAACGATTATAACCCATAAAAAATTTGTTTAATATGTAAAATAATATATTATTATTTCATAACAAAGATAAGTATAATTAATGAATCTGACAACTTTTGTATAAAATTTACGACCATTATATAGCATTATCTTTGTATGAATGGTTGAGCATTAAACTCAACACCCATTGATTTTGCTACATCTGGTTCAAAAATTGCAAAATACTTTAACATTTCACGAGAAACAGGAAAACTCTTAAAGAAATATTTAGCAGGATGTGCAGAATCTATTATTTTTTTATCTTGAATTACATATCCTAAACCCTCTCGAAGGAAATTCTCTGCGAAACGAGTAAAATCAGTTAATACACCTAATGCTGGAAAAATAGAACCGTTGAGCATTCCTTGTAAAGCTATTGGGTTATAAAAAAAATTAATTTCTTCTTTTGTTCTATCTAATATACGTAAAGCATAATTCCAATAACCTTTAGTATATTTGTCCTCTTCTTCTTTAGATAAAGCTTTTGCTGCGATGAACATTCCTATAAGAGAAGTTAAAGCCAATAGTTCCTTTGCTTCTGTTTTAATATTCGCGCGAACAAGATCGAAAAAACGTTCTTTATCCATTTTTAAGTCTTTACCTGTACGTTCCTTATATTCTTTTTGTTTTTGTTCCCAGAGTTTATCTAATAATTGAATACCTTTATCTGTACCTTTTGTCATAGAAATAAGGCGAGAAACCGAATTTAATCCGTTTTGAAATAAAAGTTTACCAACCATGCGCATTCTACCCCATTCATGAGTATCTGTACCATCATTATAAGATAATCCTTTAAAACGAGTCTTCATCATTCCAGGAACCCAATTATGGAAAGTCATAATTTGACGACCTAATACGATCATTCTAATACGCGATTCATCTTCTCTGCTTATATTACCACTTAATCTCCGACCTATTTGTCTAATTAGTTGTTTATAAGCAGCAAAACTTTCGCCATTCATATCTACTCCATCAATCTGTAAACGACTATCTTTAACAGACATTCTTTTTTCCAATCCGTGTTCATCAATTAACTTTTTAACGTTGTCTTCAAAGTCTTTTTCTTTTTGTCTTAAATCCTGGTATGATTCATATCTCGCCTTATATTCAGGAGTATTTCTATAATATTCTCTTGCGTTATGAATTTTACCATCTATTACGATTGCATTATCCATAAATACACCAAAATTAACGTATTGGATAAAATCATGCGCAGTACGTATCCAACTCATCATAAAATCACCTATTGATTCTTGTGTGAGTTTACTAAAAGATAAATTACCTAATTCGTGCATTATTTGACCATCTACAGGTAGAAATTCTTTTAAAGCAGCTATATGTACATCAAAGTCATTTTTTAAGAATTTCATTTGAGTATGTTTTAGCTCATTTCTCATATAATCTGCAGCAGTACCGTATGTGCCAGTACTGATTAATGCTTGAATATTTGTACCTAAGAAACGATAAGCAGAAGTACCTAAGTTGAATCCTAACACTTTTAATTGCTGAGTACGCATTAAAGTATCTAATCCTTTAATAAGTGAAAGCCTATCCTCACCTCCTATTTTAGGAAATAATTCAAATCCAAGTTTTTTATTTATTTTCTCAGAAGTTTCGTTATATACTTTACCTATCTTTTTACTAGCAGCATCTGAAAAATCAGTTTTTACATAAGATTGTCCATATATTTGATTCTTGATATAATCTTCCAATATTTTGGAATTATTTTCATTTAAAGGCGATGGTTCAGCATCTTTAACAACTCTACCTAAGAAGTTAGTTTGTAAAGAACCTTTATTCTTTTCAATATAAAGCATTAGCTTTAATTGATTTTCGATACTTTGTTTATATTTATAATCTAATAATTTGACTGCGTAAAGTCCTATATTTTTTAATAAATCTGATGAGGCATATTCCACGTTATCTGTCTCGCTTGTAAAATACTTAGGAATAGTATCTATAACGTCACCAGTTAATTTATTAATAACACCATAGTCAGTATCACTTTCTTGTATAGTTACGGAATCTAATACGGATTGTACCCAATTATAAGAACCACCCATTACAACTTTTTCTGCTAGGGATTTTTTAATGAAAGGTAAGAAATTACGTTTCCTTTCATGTTCAATATAACCTACTTCTGCAGCTTGTTGATTTAAATCTTTAATAAAATTATAAAGTTTTAATACGGGTTTATTCTCTTCTTTTATTAAATTAGAATATTCTGTAGAGTGCCATTTCTCTAACGGAAAGTTTTTAATATTTCTATAATTCAGCCATGCTGAATCTGAAGCTAAATTTGTTATAGAATTTAGTTTCTCAATGTCGTTTCGCTTTTGTTCGTTCTTTTCTTCTTCTGTACCAATATAAACTTCATTACGAATAGCTTCCATTCGTTCTTTTTTATATTTTTCAGCCCATTGCGCAAAAGCTTTTTTATCAACATTCTCTTTTATCCATTTAACATTCTTTTTTTCAATGTTAGAATATAAATCCTGATAAAACTTTCTATCATATTGATCTATCAATTCATTTTTATCTTCTTTACGTACAGCTTTAATAAGATCTTTAGCGTTTTTACCTTTTAACCAGTTTTTAACATCTTTACCTATAGATAACAATTCATTTACATGTGTACGTGTTTCATTATCTCTATAATTTTGCATAGTATCCATCATTCTATTAAGAGTTAATACTCCTGATAGATTGAATTCTGATTGAGTATTAAACATAGATGCAATCCATCCTGGTTTTTTTTCAGGAGTGAGTAAATCTTCAATCCCAAATCTCTTAGCATTTTCATTAGCAAATTCACGTATTACTTTATTAAGCTGAAAAAGTTCATTACGTGCTTTATTAGAATATTCTCTAATTTTAGCTAATTCTTCTTTTTGCTTATCTGTAGGATTAGGATATGTATCTTCAAAGATATTATCTAACTCCTTGTATATAGAAAGTTCATTTTGCGTTTTATTGAGTTCTATTGCTTGTTTTTCCCATTCTTCATTAGAAATATTTGCAAGATTCTCTTTTTTAAAGTTATCTTTATATTTATCTACTATTTTATGAGTATTTGCTACAGTAGAATCAATTTGACTAAATAAATAATTAAATTGATGCTTTGTTTGTAATTCTCGTATTACTTTATAAATATTATTGATTTCGTTAACTTTTTCTTTATCCTTTAGAAATTCTCTTTTTACATCATATAAATCACTTAATTTCTTAATAAGATGATCTACAAAAGAATCACCTGTTCTTTCATCAAGTGTTGAAATAGGCAATAATTTTTCATTCTTTTCAACTTCTATTTTAGAATTACCTATTTTAGCAGATTTCAATGAATATTCGCCATTTTTAACATCAAAACTCATGAACACAGGAATAACTCGTGTTTGGTCAAATTCATTTATACCATAATTATCTTTAAGTGTTCTTTTATAATTACCAATTTCTTTTTGGAAACTTTCTCTTTTAGATAGCGAAATATCTTTAGTGCCATCGCCATTAATAAATTTAAACATCCATACACTAGCTTTTCCTTCAGGTGTAACAGCTAAAAAGTCTAAACTCCCTGCTCTATCTAATTGTGGATTATAAATATTTAAATCATGATAAAATTTAGTTCCTTCAGGAAAATGCTCGTTTTCAATACGTTCTTTAATATTATTAAAGAAATTATCATATATCCTATTTTTAGGATCTAATTCTGAAGCATAATTACTATCCGTAGGTTTTTCATGTAAATGATTATTTTCATCAAAAAGTCTACTCATTACATCAGACATATCATTATGTCCTTGTTCAGATTTCTTCTCGATAACTTCTTCTTTTTTAGTCTTATCTTCTTTTGATTTAACTTCAAATAAGTCTTTTACTTTTTCGTTATTTCTTAAAAATCCTTCTTTCGTTTTTACAGTATCAAGATGTTCTTTTTCAAGTTTATCTGTAATTTTCTTAGTATCATCTTCTAATTTAAAGTATTTAGCTTCGTCTCCTTCAGGATATAGTTTTTCACTAACATCTTTGGTAGTTCCTATATCTCCAGATTTAATATTTTCTGCAACTTTTTCAAACGGGTCTTTATATCCTGCTTTTTGTAATAGAGTTTTAAACCAATCTTTTACTTTGTTCCACCAATTTTGTACAGCAACTAAAGTCTCAGGGTTCTCGTTTGTTTCAAGTTTCCGTACGAGATGCTTTTCTACTAGTTGAGTTATAGCTTCTTCTTTGAGTTTTTTGATATTTAGCGTTCCATCTTCATTTTTATAAGCTTCACTACTACTATATAGTCTTCTTACTTCTTCATATTCTTTACTAGAGCCTATTTTATTTTCTAATTCCTTGTATAGTTTAGGATTTTTACTGCGGGTAATTGCAACACCAAAGTGAGAAATTTCATGGGGTATATCTGTTTCATGTCCTTGTACATATTGAATAAATTTTCCACCAACATCTGCCCAAGCTGTTACTCCTTTAGGGAGTTCTGCTAATTCTTTTTTATCAAACATTTTAGCATCAATACCCATTCTATTCATTATCTCTACAGCATAATCGTGAGATAATTTAGGCAATTCTTTCATTTGAGTTTTAAATAACTCTTCAGGAGATATTTTAGGATCACCTTTTGCATCTTTTTCTATATCAGGATACTTTTCTTTGAATACTTTAGAATCTGTTCCTTTATAAACAGCCAAAGCAATATTCCTATCATCTAATCCACGTATATGTTTACCTACCCAAGGAGTATATTTGTCTTGTAATTCTAATCTTTCAGTTTTATCTAATTCAAGCACTTTATCTAATATTTTTTTATAAAGATCGCTTTCTTTGCCATCTGGTGCAAAAACTTTAGATATATTACCATTAGATAGATATGTTACTCTACAAGCCATTTGATTATTTTAAATTATGAAAAAGACATTCCAAAGATTGCATATAATTGTAAATATATGAAATCGTGTTCATCTTTTGGATTTTTAGGAGTTAATTTGATTAAACTTTTTTTATTTTTATCAACTAATAATGGTTGATTACCATAAAAAGCAGGACTTTTTATAAAACAATCACTACCTTCCTGATATATAGTATATCTTGTAGATAATTGACCGCCATCTTCTTTAAATATAAATAAATTACCACCACTTGCAAAATAATAAATATTTTTATCGTTTGGGATAATATATCTTTTATTCAAAAAGATTTTTCGTGAATCGTGAATGTTCATGATTTTTGCATTTTACTAAATTCTTCAATTGCTTTATCTATTCTATCCATTTTAATACTAATACCATAACCTTTTATCTTAGGAGCCATTTCTTCCATTTTCTTTTTACATTCTTCAAAAGAATCTCCACAACATACTAAAGCACCTACTTCTGGAAAATTATTAATATTTAGACAGTAATAATTACCATCTATTTTAATAGGATAATTAAGCTTTACATTATCTCTTATCTCTGGAGGAAAATATATAGCCTGATGGCTTTCATCGTACCAATCTGAAGTTATTGTTGCATATAATCCATACTTACCGTTTGGTATAACATCTATTAGATTTCCTGTAGCTGTTTCATATATAATTTCTCCAAGATTCGCAAACATTTCACAATATAAATGTGACGGTGGTTGAGGTTCTCTACAATTTCCAGACCATGTTGGTTTTCCATTTCTTCTTACATACAAAGTGCCATTTGGTACAGTAACACAATATACCTTTCCGTTATAATCAATTTCGTGTATATAACGATCTTTGCGAGAAGTTGTTTCAAACCAATAATCTGTTCTCTCACGATAGCGTTCTATAATATATAAATCATGATTTCTTATATATTCTTTTCCACCATTAACAGACATTACAGAACCTTTACCACCTTTTCCTGTTCTAATATTTGCAACAGAACCTACTTTCAAAATACATTCTTGTAATCCGTCTACTATTTTTTTAGATGTAGTAAAATATCGTTGTCTATCACTAGATGAAGATCCATCACCTAACCAATAAGAATATAAAAAACTTTCAATAATTTCTTTATTAGCATTTAAAATATAATCGGGAATGTATTTTTCATTACATAATCCATATTTATTTAAATATTCGCATAATTGCACAGAAGAAATTTGAAATCCTGAAGAAGTTTTAGAATAATTAAAAGGAAGCTTTTTTAAACATTCTTCCAATTCGATTAGTCTTTTAGATTGTGTTATACTTACTATATAACCATTGTTACTCCCTTCAGATAAATACCATCCCATAAAAGAAGCCCAATCAATCATCTTTATCTGCTTAACATCTTCGTGTTTTATTTTAGTACATATCTTATATCCCCCATGAAGATTACTATTCCAATCCCATTCTTTATGATAAGAAGGTAATTCAAAGAATTCAGTATTTTTACCTTTCCATACACCTGTACGAGGAATATATCCTTTAGTATTTAAGTCTTTTGCTTTTTGTTTAAAAAGTTTTCTTTTCTTTTCATCATATCTAAGTATATCGTGATCAGGAGTAACTAAAGAATCAAATGTATTTCTTTTATTCGATAAATGAATCATTTTACCTATATAGTCCTTTTCTATATAGTTAGAAGCATATTGATATTCTATCTCTTTAGTTTCTATATTTAAAGTAGCAAATTTATCTTCAGTTACACAATCTTTAAACAGTTTCCAACCGTTGTTAGTAAGCACTTCAGTATCTTCTGAAAAACAAGTCATGTCTATAAGATAATTCTTATCATCTTTAGTAGAACGTACTTCTGTCGAAAAGAATCCTTTATATTGACACTCTTTAAATAATGGAGAAATTTGTTTATTTGTTTTTAATATTCCTTTAGATAAATCCTTGTATTGCATAATGGCTCCTGCATAAGCAGCATCTTTTATTTCTGCACCTACTAATACCACATTCGGATATTCACCATTAACCGTATAAGAATCAATTCCTTCTTCTACTATTGCTTCAATAGGATCACATATTATGAATTCTGCTATTTTAGATAAAGGACCTAATTCACTTTGCATTTTGTGAATTATAGGTAAAGATAATTCATAAGTTTCATGATGAAAAGTTTCTGTACATTTACGATATCGTGATATTTTTATATATTTATCTTCTACTTTTTGTAGTTCTTCTTTAAGTGCATCTATTCCAATTATTTTTTTCATAGAAGCAACATCCATACCATTTTCTTTAAATGTTTTTGCTGTATCCCATCTATCAAGTTCTAATTCAGAACCATATCCACAACCAAAAACATTATATCCTAGGTTACGAAGATATTCTTGCAAATCACCCCAATATACATCGGTAAATAGAATAACATCTACTTCATCTATATAATCATAAAAACTTAAAACGCGTTTAAGATTTTTACCATCAAAAGTATCTAATTGTTTACCATCTTTCCATTCACTACCTAAAACTGCTTTATCCATACCAGGAAATCCAGATTCCCAAGCACAATAATAGTATACTTGCTGAAAATAATCTGCTAATTTTAAAGCTGTTTCAAAGAAAGAACCTGTGTCAAATATTAGAATTTTTTTATCTTTAATGCTCATATTATATAGTATAACAAATTAATCTAGTTAAACAATTAGCTGCTTTTTTAACCTTTTGATAGGTTATTGTATTATCTTGCTGTATTCTATGCCATCCATCATTAATAGCCTCTATTGGTATTATAAAGCTCATTACAGGCACTTTTTGTTCTACCCAAGAGAAAGCTTCATCTTCATCTGAAAGATCTCCTGTATAGTCAGATTTTAATACCTTATAGCCCTCCCATTTAAGATTTTCAATTATTCCGTCAATATCTTCGATATTCCAGATATTTTCAATAGCGACATCGTATCCTTTATATTTCTTATCTGAACATACGTCGACAACAATTACAATATCTTTTTTAGTTAATTTAGGTGGATTTGTTAATAATCCAAATTCTTCTCCTTCATTAAAATAATATTGTATTTTACCTGATTTTTCTAATTCATATATAATATCGTTACTATATAATGAAAGATTCGCTACAAGTATACCTATTTGATTATCTAGTAAACCAATATGTTTACCGTCTTTGTAATCCATTTTAGGATTATTAAAAACAGTATCTTTATGTGCAGAAATTAAAATCATTTTTTATCAAATATTCGACCTATTAGAATACATAGATGTCTAAACATATCTGATTTATATCCTCGTATAGGTTTGGTTTTTATAATAATTGGTTCGGCATTTTTAGAAAAAATAGTTGTTTTTCTACCAGACCAGTTCTTACCCATTTCTTTTAGATTCAAATCTTCTGATTCTAAATGGATGCATATTAGTTCTGGAATTAATACTCTATTTTCTCTTGTCCAATTTTTAGAAAAAAGCACATCTGTCCTATCTGCACGACCATGTTCTATTGGATAATTGAATATTCCAGAACCTTTTGGATTCCATAACTGAAAATATCCTATAGGATGATAACCTTGATTAGTAGTATAATCACATATTCTAACACCCATAGGAAATATTGTAGGATGTACAAAAACATGTGCTGTATGTGTAGGAGTAGGGTTTTCTTTAAATTTAATCCATTCTTCATATGTAGGACACATCATACGATCTATCCCATACAAAAAATAGGATTTAAATTTATTTTTTCAAGGATTTCTCTTGTTAAAGGTGGTAGATAAATATCTGCATCTATATGTAATACCCACCCATCTTTATCTAAACACTTCAATCCTTCATTTATACCCATTCCTTTATTAAAAGGACTACCTCCATTATAAAAAACATCTGTTTGAATGCAAAACACGTTGTAATAATCACATAATTGTTTTGTTTTTGTGTCTTTCGTATCTGTGACAACTACTAACTTGTCAAAAAACTGTTTATTTTGTGGTAAAGTATGCGCCAGAAAATCTGAGTAGTTTACGCATATAATTACAGCTTCTAGTTTCATTATTTTTTATTTGGTTTTTTAGGAGTAAAAGCAGGTTTTGTACATTCATCCCAAGGAACTTCTGGCTCATTATCTTTAGATAACGATTTTTCTTCAGGTTTATCAAAAGTACGATTAATTTTTGGATTTTCCAAAAGTTCTTCTGTTTTATTATAAGAATTTAATAATTCTTCTGCAGGTATTTCTGTTACTTTACGATATCCATTTTTAAATTCTGATTGTTTAGGTTCAGAATAATATTCTTGTGCTTTCACACCATTACCCCAAGCATTTATTGGAATATATACATAATTAGTAAAATTACTACCTTCTATAATAGGATTACCTTGAGAATCTTCTAATCTTTTCAGAAGTACTTTACCAAAATTAGCATCTTCTCCGAAATTATCTTTTTCTATTAAGTTCATTGTTATATATGAAGCATCTGCTACACCATAACCAGTACCTACTTTATAAGGTCTATTCCAAAACTCTTTTATATTATATTTCTCTCTAAGACTTTTGTGCCAAGGTTCATACTCCATACGACCTACTTTTACACCTCCTTCAGGATTATAGAAAGTTGGTTCAAATCTACTTTCATGTGTTTCAGGAACTACACGGGTATTACTCCAAGCATTTCTAAAATATGCACCATTTTCTTTAAAAGCTGTTAAATCATAATGACTGATGTTTTCTATTAATGGTTGTATCATTTCACTATAATCTTCGTGTGGAAGATATTCTGAATACGATAATGCATTTTTAGATACACCTGATTGTAGAAAAGATAAATTAACTAAATCCTTATATAGTTCATTGGTTGATGCGTTATCTCTTAATTCACGTAGATCATTGGTATAAGTATCAGATGTTAATATATCATTTACTTTAGTTAAAAGACCTATATTTTTAGTATCTCCTTTGATATTAGCAAATAGTTTATTTAAAAAACTATTGCTGGTAAGAGATGAGTTTTTAGGAATACTTTTCTTTAAATTTAAAAGTTTATTTGCAACAGAAGTTTCTCTGTCAATCATCATTTCTTTAATTCTATCTGATAAACCAGATTCTGTTTGAACCATATATGTAATTAAAGAACTATCTATATCACGAGCAGCTTTATTATAGTCTTCTTTATTAAGTCTACTTATATTTGCAATATCTCCTATTACAGAATTTCTAATATCTTTTACATAATCTAAATTACTTAATGATTCCGAAACAGCATTTACAGCATCAACTTGTTTTTTAAACAAATTATCTTGTCCTGTATTATTTAAAAGATTATTTATTCCAGATATAACATTATTATTTAATGCTTTTTCTCGATTAAGATTTTCTTTTATAATATCAGCATCAGTAACAATTGGATTTGTATCGTTATCACTAACACGAGAAACATCAAATAAATTAGAAGAAATTGTATTATATTTTAAAAATTCTTGTAAAATTAATTTTTGTTCTGCGTTTTCTGCTTCTGTAAACTTGCCTTTATCTTTATAGTATTTAGAAATATTATTTTTAAGATCTTTAGTATTAATTTCAGTAGATTTTGCTTTTCCTGAATTAAACTCTTGTACTTTATAAAAAGATTTTACTAATTTATCATTATTTAAAAATGTTTCACCATTTTTATCCATGAATTTAAGATACTCTCTAATAACAGGTTGATTCAAAAACATAAAAGTTGTTTCTGGATCTGTACCTAGTTTCATTATAGTTAATGCTGGAGAAAGCAAAGATTTAGAGTATACCAATTTAGATAACCAAGGGTCTTTAACATAGTCAACAGTACCATCTATTACCTGAGAAATATTGTTAGATATTAAATTCCCTTTCGTATCTTCCTTTGAAGAAAATGATGGAAGATCTATCCCGTTAATATTAATTGTATTGTGTGGAAGTTTTATATCTAGTGTACCTAACCAATCTCTTTGTTTTTTGGGTACATTTGCTAATTTTGCAGGATCTAGATATATTGGTTGTAATTGATTATAAGCATTGTTTGTTTGTCCTACAGCAGCGATACCCACACCACCCTGTGCTACAACTAGCGCACCATGTCGTCCATTAGCCATATAAGAACTATCTAAAGGAGATTTAACACCTTTATCACCAAACTCTTCAGGAGCTAATTCTGTTAAATTACTTGCTATTTTTTTAAATTTATCTGCGGAGTTAGGAACAATTAATCTTTCATAGTTATCAGGATGTAGAATTAAATTATTCATTGAATTGAAATATTCATTTTCTAATGATTCTTTATATATTCTATCAGATTCTGAATATAATCCATCTGATTCTAAATCTTCATCACTTAAATTATCAATAGCATCTAATCTCTCAGTAACTTTTTTTTCAAATATATTTCCTAGTATAAAGTCTTTTACTTTATTTAATGCATCATGTCCTATACCAAAAAAAGGAACTTCTTTAATGTTATCATTTGAATCTACATATACATTTTTAAGATATGTATTCATTTTATCCACGTCAAAGTCGATACCTGCTTTTGTAGTAAGTGCTTCTGGTACTACAATTGTATCTCCTAGCATATCTGGTAGGAAATCTTTTACAATAAATGCTTCAGATGAATTTGTTTCCTGTGTAGGAATACGAAAACCAATACCTTTTAAAATGTTCTTTCCTTCTTCTGTATTGTTTAAATGATTGAGGATTTCTTCATTAGATGAATTTTTCCATTTTTTACTTCCTTTAAGTTTGTTTTTAAACCACATTGGTAGCATTATTTCCATATGGTTTACTTTTGTTCTTTTACCTGCATTATCATATTCTGCAGTATAAAACTCTAATCCTGAAGATACATAAACAGGATTACCTTTAACCATTTTTTGAGTTATTTTCCTATCACCTACTTCAAATCCAAGATTTGATAACATGATTTTAGGACCACCATTCATTTTAGGCTTTGCAATATTCTTCTCTATTTGAGAAGAGAATATATCTTTAATTTGTTTATAATTAGGTAATGCTTCAAAAGCAGTTACAAATTCTCCCTGATCATTAAGTTTAATTGCATCTTTTATATTTTCAGGAGCTTCTCTACGAAGAAGTTCGTTTTGTAATAATGCAAGTACTTTACTTTTATCAGGTATAGCAAATCTATCACCTAAATCCTCAATACCTAATTTATTTAAAAAGATATTGTATCCGTGATCATGCATCGCACTATACACATCAGAATATCTTTTAATTGCTTTATATACAGGAGAATTATCTAATTTTTCTTTTTCAGATAAACCATTCCATGTATCTAAATTATATTTATCCTGAATATCAATAGGTAAGCCACCATTAAAAAAGTTCATTTTAACTAGCTTAGATACCTGACTACCTAAAGTTTGTTTTTCTTTAGAGCCTTGTGTTTCTACCTGTATACCATAATATCTAAAAGGAATTGAAGATATTTGATTAAGATTAAACTGTTCTATATTAGGTTGTCCTTCTTTATTGTAAAAATCTACTTTTTCTTTAGCACCTATTTTTACACCACTTTCTGCAATGTGATAAGAAACTCCTTGACGAAGATCTTTAAGATAAGCTAATGCACCATTTCCAATAGACACTTTACCATTTTCTTCTTTTCTAAACATAGAATAGAATTGTGGGGCAATAGATTTTTTATGCAAGAAAGTATTTCCTTCTGCATCTACACCAGTACCTACTGTTTTAAGAATTGCAAATTTTCCAGATTTAGGATCTCCTTTAGATAAAAGTTCTTCATCTGCTTTTCTTAATTCTTCAGAAGAATACTGCCAAGATAATGATTTAGGTAAAATACCTGCTTTACTATCTTTATCTATCAGCATTCTATCTTTTGCTAATTCATACTGATACTGTTGTTCTTGTTCTTTAGTGAATGTTTGCTGACTTTTTGTCAGTATTTCTCTATAAGCAGTCGCATTTACCCATGCACCAGCATCCGCAACATTATTTTTCTCATAAGCTTCTCTAATTTCTTTAGGTAAAGAAGCATCATTTACGATACTTTTACGATTACCGTTATACTCTCTATCTTCTGTAGAATATACATCTTTGATAGTAGCTGTCTTCATATTATCTTTATGATTCCAGTACCCAGGATCACCTTGTTTCAAAGGAGTATCTCCTACTTTATTATATTCGTCGTTTAAAATATTATTGTATGCATCATTTCCATAATAAGAAGATTGTCTTGGAGATAGAAATGATTTTACACGTTTTTCCCAATCTTTTGCTTTACTAACAATATCTCCAAATAATAGTTTTGTTTGTTCAACGTTGTTAAGCATATAATTAATTTCACGAAACTTAATAAAATCATGTACTTCTTGAGCAGATAAATTTTTATTAAGATCGTTTGCTTTCATAAAATTCTTATCAAAGCCTTTTAACTTAAATCCTTTACCTGTATCCTGAATAAAGCCAAAATCCATTAACGTCTTTTTGGTAGCTTCTACTCTATCAGTAACGAATTTAGTTAGTTTTTCCTTACCTAATTCTTCAGTATTGTAATCACCGTTGATAGGATATGTTAAAGATTTATAAGATTCATTAATTTTACCATCTGCTTCAGTAGCAATTTCTTTTTCAGTTTTATAATATTTATTAAATAAATTATATACTTTATCGTTTACTAAAGCACCTTTGAAATTAGAATATGGAATAATATGTTCCATACTTAACATCCATTCTGTTTTAGAATCTCCTGGAGTAAGTATATAATAATTTTTATTGAGTTCTTGATTTATCTGATGTACTACACGTTCTGCATATGGTAATACTCCTATAGGCTTTCTGGGATTTCTATTATCTGATTGATCATTTATCCCTTGAGTGTATTTAGTTTCTAATTTAATAGCTTTGCGAGTACCATCTTCATTAAACAAATTACTTAAATACCAAGAATCTTGTCTATAAGGATCGTTTTCTAAAAAAGGAAGTTTGTTAAATAATTCTTCTTTAGTCTTAACATTATTTAAATCGTTAGACCAGTTACTTACTGTATTATTATTTAAATATGTTTGACGCTGCTCGCTTTTAAGACCAAATATAGTACTTTCTTCTCCTTCACCACTAGCTCTTGTTAAAATTTCAGCAATACGCTCTAGATTAGATTGTTCGCCTAATGTCTTTTTATTAACATCTACAATTATAGGATTTTTTATAATACCTTCTTTTAATCCATTAATTGCTTTAGATAAATCTTTTTGATCTTTAGCAGAAAGCTTTTCCATTAAAGAAGGATCAAACTGAATCCCAAAAGAAGATAAGAATTTAGATTTATCTGCATTTGTTTTTAATGAGGCATCTCTAAGTTTACTTGCTTTAAATGTAGGAACACCTTCTCTTTCTTCAACTAAACCAGATTTCAAACCTTCTTCTACAAGATTAGTCATCCAAGATTCTAACAATCTACCTGTATTAGCTACTGTGTTAGAAGAAAATGTAGAAGTTTCTTTACCATTTTCAGTTTTTATAGTAGTCATTGTTTCAGGTCTCTGTTTAGAGAAAACACTGAAGAATATTGTTTGAAGTTTTAATTCTGCAGCATTTATTTGATCAGCAGGTTTATTAAAACCAAGACGATTATAAAGACGTACATAATTAGGGTCTTTTTGTGCAAGTTCTTTAAGTTTTTCTTGTTTTTCACTAGGAGTATTTAAGTTATACAATGTAGACATTAACGTATTAAATGTTTTAGCATACGGTAACATCTTTCTCAAACCTGTATTAGGATCAATAACATCTGAAACAGGCATTAATCCATTTATAGGTTGTGCTTCTTTTTGAAAACTAGCTTCAAATAAAGTAGATAATAAAAGTTTAATAGGAACTCCTGCAGAGCGTTTAGCATCTAATTTAAATTCGTCTTTAAGATACTGTTCTTGTCTATCAGATTTGTCATAATCTGCGCTATCTGCATTCTCAGAGTTATTCTCAATATAAGACTCTTCATTTGCTAATGATACATATTCTCCAGAGAATTTAGTATCAATACCTAATGTTTTAAGATAATCTACAATATCTGCTTTTACAGTATCCCATCCTTTATCTACATTAGCCCAGAAATTTTGATACGATTTGAATTGATCTTCATTTATTAAACCGTTTTCAAACTGGTCAGGAATAGTTCCTTCGGTATCGTTATCTGTATAATAAGTTGCACGCTCATTATAAATATCTTCAAATACTTTAGAAGGAGTATCTTTTGGATTTTCAAAATTAACAAGTGTATTTAATCCTTCATCTGTTGCAAATAATCTGGAAATAATACGAGAAGTAATATCTTTTACTAGATGATAACTTTTAGACGCACTTATACCAGGAACTCTATATTTAGAATCTGCTCTATCAAAAGTTTCTGATACTGAAGTACCTGTATTATAATAACCTGAATTTATTCTCTTAAATAATTGATCAATAGTTTTAGATTCTGGAGATATTAATTTTTTAATCATGTTAACCAAATCTCTAAAAAAACGTGTTAAAGCATTTCCTTGAGGTTTATTATTAGTAATAACATGATTACGGAATTCTTCCGCCATTTTTTCTAAAATCTGATGTTCGTCTGCATTTTTATAATCAACAGTTTCACCAGTTTCTCTATCAATAAAACTACCTTCTCTGCTATTAAATTCTTTTAAAAGAGTTTCTCTTTCAGGTAAAGTTGTAAACATATCCCATACAGAGTGAAAAGCCTCGTGATAGGTTGTACCTACTTCAGCATTTTCCCATATATGAATAGCAGCATCTTTAAATACACCAAAAGCAGTACCTCCATTAGTAGTACGTATAATATTTTCTAAACGATTAAAAGGAACTGTTGACAAGTTCTCTTTCATCCATTTTTCTTCTTTATTTAAATCGGCTTTTACATAATCAAAATTATCTACTATACGATATTGTTCTTCTCCAAAACCAGGATTAGGCTTTTTCTTACTATTAGGTTTCTTTTCTTTTTTTATTTCTTTAGCCTTTTCATCTATCTTTTTTTCATCTTTTACTGTTGTCGCACGCTTTTTATCTAACCTTTCATTAAGATAATCCGTAACTTCTTTTTCTAATTGATTTACTGCTTCATATTGACTTTCAGGATCATTTAAGTCCTTTCCTTTATTAGTTAATATTTTTGCAACAGCTCGTCTAAGACCTAATTGATCTTCTTCTACCCAATTTATTTGAGCTTTACCATTTTCATCAATACCTGCAGTATAAGCAATATCTTCTCCTGTAGAAGATTTGAATTTATACTTAGTAGTAGTATCGAATTTTATAGGCGTTTCCTTAGTATCTTTTGGTTTAGTTTCTTTTATAGGTTCAGGTTGTTCTTTCTTTTTTTCTATTTTAAGAAATTCCGCACCTTCTTGTTGATTTTGAATTATAAAAGATTTATATATAAAATTACTATCGTTAGGAACATCTTCCACAACTTTCCTAATTGGAGTAGTAAGTGGAATAGAATCTACACCTCCTCTAGATTTATTATGTAAATTATGTTCTGCGTCATCAGATATATATTTATCAGACAGTAAATAATGTTGATAAGATTTCCAAGTAAAAGATTCTAATTCTCCTTTATCGTTGATAGATATTTCTGTAAACGGACGATTTTCTTTAAGATATCTATTGTTTACACCATTATACATCTTACCCAAGTATTCTTCGATAAGTTTACTATTTTGTTTAATACCTTTTTCTGTAAAGGGTACACCGTTTTCATTATTACCAAAATATAAGAAACCATCTTTAAGATATACTTGGTTCCTTGAAATAGATTTACCTGTTTCGGTAGTTGTAAAGTTAATAACTCCTTGTAGATAATCTATAACATCCTGATTAAATTTGCCTTCTTTTGCGGAATACTTTAAAATATTATAAATATTAGATATTTCTTTATCTATTAATTTTCTATTGGAAAGATATTCTAGAGTAGAACCGTTATGGAATAATGGAACACCTTTAGAAACAGATATATCCTCTCCATTATGAGAGATTTTACCTGTAGTAGATATTTCAATTAATCCTTCATTTCCTATTTTACTTTCATCTATAAGAGTTCCTCCTACAGCATTTCTAGCTCTTTTATTAATTTCTTTTCCGTTCTCATCTACTTTTCCTGTAGGAGTCAAATCGTTTAATTGCGCGATACCTCTTGAAGTTAAAAATTCATAAACTTCAGTATTACCTAAAAGATTTTCTTTATCACCTTTCCATTTAAATATTTGCTTGCGTTTAGCTTTCCATGCTTTTTGATAAGCTAAAGCATCTTCTTCCGTTTGTCCTTGTTGATAATGAAAGCGTTTTTCATCTGGTTTACTTCTCCACGATAAATCGGTAGTAGGCATGGTATCAAAAATACCTTTTTCTAATATATTAGGTATTTCTTCACCTGCTTTACCAATACGTTCTCCTTTATTGTTTACATAATACAAAGAACCATCGGCATCTTGTTCAACCATCGCACGCATTACAAGACCTTGTTCAGGGTCATTCTTATTAATAACTTCCCCTAAATTATCTAAAAAAGCATCACTTAATCCTTTAAGACCAAATGCTTCTTCTGTGTTAGGAGTTATTAAAATTAATCTTAAATTATTGTGATTAGGTAAATTATCAATTTTTGCAGCAAAAGCTTCTCTACGTTTATGTATTGGAGAACCATCTTTTTCATTATATGTTCCTCTCAAAAATAATGTTGATAAAGAAGGTTTTTTAGCTTCAGGTCTAGCTTCATTATCTTTTACAATCTGTTCTGCAAAATCATCGTTTTCAGGAAGAACTGTTGGTTTATTTTTATCTGTTTGTTTTTTTACACTTACTTGAAGATTTTTATTAAATTCTTTTCTAGCAGCAACAATTTCCGCTTCTGTTTTAGTAGGTTGATAGTTTTCTAACATTCTAGGATCTAACCATTGAACATTACCTTTACTATCTACAACTTCAATTCGTCCATCATCTGCTTTCTTTCCAGTAGGAGTTATTGATTTTAAATCGGATAGATTTTTATTTTCATAATCTCTATTCTCTTCAGCTTCAGCTTTTGTATCAAATGATTGTATAGGTTCTCCGAATGGATTTTTTACATTCCATTTATCACCATCTTGTGATACTGTATAAGGATTATGTTCTTTATTAAGATTCCATTGGCGATTTTCTTCAGGTTTTGCTTTATTGTCTTTGATTTCATCTGCATCCTTAATAGGAGAGTAGGCTTTCATTTCAGCTTCACTCCTGAATATATCTAAAGCTTTTCTTGCTTCATCTGTTCTGGCTATAAAATCATCATAGCCATCTTTAGAGAATTGGAAATCATATGCAAAATCTGCAATTTTAACTTGTTTCGTAAGTTTATTTAAATCATATCCTTTATCGTATAAATCAGCGATATGTACTTTATCAATAGGTACTTGATTTTCTAAATTTCTACCATTTACTTCATAATTCAATAAATCATTAAATAAAGGATGGTACTCAACACCATTAAATGTTTTTGAATCTAATGTCTTTTCTATTTTAGAAACAAGCGTATTTAAATGTTTTAATTGTTCTTTTTTATTAATAAGATCTTTACCAGAAAACAATTTTGCTCTCAGTTGTTCTTCTAAATCTCGTATATTATCTTTATATTCTTCTTTGAGATCACGCAATTTATTAGGATCTGTTAATTTAGATAACAAATCTTTATCTATACGAGGATCTACTTTTTTAGCTTCTTGCTCAATATTTTTAACATCTTTATCTATTTCTCTTTTATTATAAGATAATTTAACAAGAGAAGATTTATAATCTTCAAATGTTTGATAAAGTTCATTTTGTTTTAATTCTTCTTCTGTTTTGGGATTATTTTTATAAACAAAAGGATTACCTAATGTTTTATTCATTGCGTCATGTGCTCTTTTAAGTTCATGCGCTTTATCTATTAAAGAATCTATATATTTATGAGAATCTGTATCTTTTGGTAAACCTAATGATTTATTAAGTTCTTCTAAAGGAATTTCTTTCATTGCTTCCAATTGAGCAATGCGTACATCAAACAAATTATTTTTAATACCTGAAGTAATAAAATTAAAGAAATGATCATCTTTAGCCGCTTTAAAAGCCAAAGGATCGTTATCTTTAATAGCTTGATTCATATCATCAACTGACTTCATCGTAGCAGCAGCTTCAGCATAATTGTTTTCAAATATACCTGACGCCGACCAATTATTCATTTGATTATATGCATAATTACCCCTTTCTTCAGGAGTCATTTGACCTGATTTACGAGCGTTTCTAGCCTCTAAAGCATGTTCAACTATACCAAGTATACCACCCGTCATCATAGAGCTTAAAATGCCTTCTAAACCCTCATTAGAACCAAAAGTATTTTCTAGTCCAGAAACAGTTGATTTTATAATATCATTTAAATTTCCTACTATCTTTTTATTATATTTATCTTCAAAATATTTTTTAACTGCTTCTTTAGAGGTCTCTGTTCCTACAGTAATTCCTCCAAGAGTTATCATGTTTTTGGTAAAAGGCTTAATATAATTATTTACAAAAGGATTACCTTTAGTACTCTCATATTTAAGTTTATCCGCATCTGTTAATGTTTTAGCACCTTCTTCCAAAGAAACTTTACCGCTCATTTTAGAGGTAAGTTCTTCAACTCCTTTAAAAGAAGGGTTTATAGCAGATTTAAAAGAATTAAGTAAGTGTGGCATAGCAAGTGCCTGAACCATAAATAATGCGAAATCCGTACCATATTTTACATTAGACGCGGATGTAGCTGTTTTCTCTATATTTGTTAAATCTTCTCCTGTTGGTTCGTAACCATTTTCCTGAACAAATTGATTATGTAAATCTTTATGTATTGTATCATATGTTTCTTTAGCTCCTTGTGAAGCCATCATATGAGAAAATATTGTATTTGTAGCAACATGTCCTGTATTCTGAAGAAATTCCCTACCTACATTTTGAGTATAAGTTTTTTCAAATCCTTGTATAGCTTCTAGCTCTCTTCCTTCAAGATTCATATCTTTTAGAAATTCTGCTGTTTTATCTACACCTGATAAAAATTTACTTGCTTTTAAATAAATATTACCTACTCCTTCAGATAAAGTACCTATTTCACCAATTCCTCCTGTAGCGAGTCCTATAAGAGCCGATTGTATATAGTTTGCACCAATCATACCAAGCATATCGGCTGTACCCTTAAATACTTTATCAAACCAAAAGTTTGCTCCGCTACCAAAAAAAGGTATCGCTGCTTGTACAGGATGTTGTTGTTGCCAATGAGAATAATAATTGGGTAGAAAATTTTCTAATCGAGATTTAGCATCTTCTGCCCATTGTGCATTAGGTTGAAATAATAACGTTTGTGCAAAAGATATACCTGCATCTGCTACACCTTTTGTAATACCGTGAAAAGTCTGTGTTAAAGGACTTTGCTGTTGTGCATAAATCTCTTCATTATCAACCAAAGGATTAAATAAAGGATATTTTCTAGTTTCAGGTTCAGGCGTATAATAAGTTTTCATCGCATCCTTATCTTTATAAGGAGCCGAAAATATATTATTGAACTGTTGTTTCCTATATTGTGCATCTAATTCCTTAGAATTACCAATAACAGGTTCTTTACTAATATTATCACTTAAAGGTGATTGATTAGGTAGAATTGGTCTGGTATTATCTGGATTAATTATAGGTGCGTATTCAGGCATTATTATCTATTTAAATATTCGTTTTGTATTGTTTCAATTATTTGTTGAGAGGTCATTGGAGAACCATCTCCATTTTTAGCATTTGCAAAATCTTCAATTTGAGATATTGCATTTCCTGCAGAAATTAATGGTTGTGGAGTAGGTATTCTTATACGATTACCATTATTTAATAAATATAAAGAATATGAACCATAACTATCTTTACCTACTGAATACGTTATTTTACCATTACTACTTGTAGTAGTTAATTGTTTTGCTGGAGAATATTCAATTGCGTTTTCAGCCCAATCATAAGGATCTCTTTTCATAAAAGAGAGTTCTCCTGAAGTAGTAAGCGGTGAATCTTCTCGTACACCATCCGCTACATATTGTACATGTGGTAATCCTTTACTATCATAATAAGTATTTAATACTTCAAAATTCTTAGGAAAAGACTTTGAATCAGGGTGTGCTGCGGTATATGCATTTTTAGCTAATCCTTCTACTTCTTTTTCTAACTTAGGATTTCCTTGAACATTAATACCTTCAGGATTTAATGTTTTACCTTGATTGGTATAATATTCGTTAACTGCTTGTCTTCTTTTAGATATTGCTTCATCATAAGGATTTATTACTGTTTTAGCAATTTCTGTTTGAAGATTTTGAGAATATATTCTTTTTAATAATTCATAATCAGGATCATTCTTATATTTGTCAAATATTTCTTGTTGTGCTTTTTCATATTCTTTTTTAGAAGTATATCCTGTAGAAATACCTGTACTACTTGTACCACCCTCTACTTGTGCATGTTCTTGGATATAATTGTTTATATCTTTGAGTTTGTTTATGAAATTTATATGCTGTGAAGGATTAATTGTAATTGTTCCGTATTTATCTTTAATTACAAAATTTTGATCAGGTAACTTTACTTGTTCAGCACCATATGTTTCAGCAGCAGTTTTTAAGTCTGTTAAAGATTTTAACTGTACTTGCGTTTTCTTTGAATTTTCTTTATAACCTAAATAAAGAGGATCTCCTTGACCGTCTCCTAGATTAATATGTTTTTCTTGTTCTGCTACATAATTATCGAAAGCTTTAAGATTATCTTTAGACGCTATTCCATTAAAATAAGCGTTAATATAGTCTTTACGTAAAGTCGCAAGCTCTTCTTTAGATTTAGAAGTTAAGTCTTCAATCATTTTAGTATTCTTATCAGAAGCATATGTTTCTCCTGAAGGTTGTCCAACAACTACTCTATTGGTAGCATAATTAGTTTTACCACTAGCAGTTTGAGATATTTCCCATAAAGGATCACCTGGTTTAAGAGGCATCCTTGTATTAGGATCTACTCCTTCTTTAACATAATCTAACCAATGTTTATCAGCTTGAACATTACCTATATTTTCTTTAATTTCTAATTCGTGATTATCTTTTTGATAATTGTTTATATAATTATATTTAAAATTAGAATTATATAAATATTCTTTTGCTGCTTCAACACCATAGTTTTTTAATACATCGTCATAACCTTTTTTAACTTCTGATAATTTATTTATGATTTCGGTATTTCCCTGGATTTGTTCATCAGCATTAGCATTTTTAATAGGATTAGACGGATCTTTCGCTTTTTGTTGTTTGTAAAATTCATTCTTATTATGTAATTCTGTAATAACATCTGTTGTAAGAGAATTCATATGATGATCCAACTGATCTGGAGTATAATCTTTATAAGCATATGCTCCATTTATTTGAACTTGTTTCTTATATTCAGGATGAGAAGAAAGAACTCCTTCTATAACTTGTTCTACTTGCGTAGGAGTTATTGTTGAAGATTTGTCTATAACATATTCATACCTACCATTCGCTCCTGATTTATAAGATACTGTCGGAGATAAATCTTTAAGAGCTTTTCTTATAGGTTCGTCGTAATCAGCATATCTTGTAGCTTCTCGTGGACCATTATATATAGCACCTACATCTGGATTATTGGCATAAGCCTCTATCTGACGAGTGTCATACCATTGATTTTGTTCCGTATATAGCTCAGGATGTTTTTGTTTTAATGTATTAGCATCTTTATAATAAGATTTTATTTGGTGTGCTGCTGCTACGGATTGTTGTATATTAGGATCATTTGCTATATGTGATGCAAACGCACCCACTTGATTAATAAGTTGTTGATTACTTAAATCGGCTCCTGCTATAGACTTTAAATGAGTATTTAATTCATTTACTTTATTTTCAAGATATTGTTTGCGATGATCTCCATATACGTCTAGTCCTGCAACATTATCAATAGCACCTTGAATTTTAGCGTATCCTTGATTATATTGATTTTGCTTATACATGCCGACTTGAGCATATGTATCCACATTAACCTTTGGAACATAAGGAGAGAGAGCTAACGTCGGGTTTTCTGTAAATGAACTCATTGAATATTATTTGCAAATATAATTAAAATTATTGAATCTAACAAATTTTATTAAAAGTAGTTTAATAACAAATATTAGATTTTCCATTTAGAAGTTGCTTTTTTAGCTACTTCTATCTTACTACCCCATTTACTTTTTGTTTCTTCATCTTCTGAAACAGTATATCCTGTAAGTTGACCTTGTGGATCGTAATGAGAAGTTTTTCTACCACCTACAACTTGTTGATTACCAGAACCTTGTGAAGGATTTACTGACCAAACGGCATCAGGATTATAGTTTTGCATAACTCCCTTTGCATCTGGACGATAGTTAAACAAATTTTCTTTAAGTCGTATATCCATATTTTCAGCACGATTACGTGCGAATTTATTAGATATTGATGCTAGAGCTTGATCTCTACGAGAACGTGTATTTGATTTAGCTTGCTCTTGTCTAGTATATTGTGTATCTTCCAACTGAAGATTTTTCAATTTAGCATCATTTATAGTAGATATGTTTTTATTTGTTATTTCATTATTTATCCCTTGATTTGTCCTAAATTGTTCAGCTAATACTTGATTATCTGCATTATATTTCTGTCCTGCTAAAACAGATAACGCAGCAGGATTATCTTTAATTTGTCCTTCAAGTTCTTTAAATGTACCTAAATTAGAATTAAGTCTATCCTGAAAAGATACTTGATATGGTTGATATAGTTCTGGTTGATAGCTGAAATGCGCTACATCATCAGGTCTATCTAATAATGCGGGTATTTCTCCTAGAAAATCAGATATTCCTAATTTATTACTATCTGCAAGAGAAGGTTTCTTTTTATTAGGAGACGTTCTAAAGTAATCAGTGTTGTCTGGTTTATTAGATACAAAACTATTTGTTTGTTTATCAAAATAATTTTGACGAATAGGTTGTATTGCTCCAGGATTATCTGCATATTTTTGACTATGAATAGATTCTATTGATTGATAATCTCTTGGTGGTGGTGGAGCAATTTCTCCTTTTATACCATATACATCGTTTCGGAATACATCTTTATCGTGCTGGGTTCCATATATAGATTTTATATAAGGAAGAGTTTCGTTTTTATAAGAATTTGGATTTTTATTAGCAGGTTGTTTTTCATAATAATTAATTAAATCATCCCCTGTTATTTGTTGTTTACCCAATCCTTTTTTAACTGTTTCTACAGCACCTTGTCCTCCATTATATGCTGCCAAAGCTAATTTATAATCACCATTATTCTTATCTAATCCTTGTTTGAAATAACGTACTCCCGCATCTATTACTGCTTTAACATCTTCAGGATTATTAGAGATTAACTGTTGAGGAGTTAAACCTAATTCCTTTGCTGTACCAGGCATTATTTGCATAATTCCTTCAGCTCCTTTAGAAGAAGTTACGTTACCTGAATGCCAACCACTTTCAGTATTAATTAAATTTCTAATGATTTGTTCATTTACTCCATATTTTTTAGCAGCATCTGCTATATATTGAGTAAAAGGACTATTCTCTACTTCACCACCTTCTTTATATTTTTTAATTTTACCACCCCATTTATACTTACGAAGAGTATTAGATAGCTTTTCAGGACTTATATTTTTTTCTTCAGCAGTATCTAACATTGCATTTTGTAAATGTGCTAAATCTTCTTTTTGAGAAGATAGATATCTTTGTTTAATTTGAGCACCTTCTTGCATAGCAACGCCTGAATTAAAACTAAGGGCTGTATATTTATTATAAGGAGAATATTCATTAACTAAATTTATAGCAGTATCTAATTGTTTAGAAGATTTCTCTTCTTCTTTAGCAATTCTTTTCGCTGCAGTTTTAAATTTGAGTTTAGAATTAGGTACATACATATTACCAAAAATATTCATATCTCCATCTTTATTGATAGCAGCAGTTTCACCACCTTCTACTTCTACAGTATTACCGTTATAGTTAATACCTACTCCACCATCTGCATGAGATTTTCCATTAAACTCAATAGTTCCATTATCATGTGGATTTTCTGATATTTTTTTAGCACCTCCTCCCCATAAAACATCTAAACCATTTTTAGCTTGGGGTATTTTTGCGATACGTACTTTCATATTATTCAAAATCTAATTTATATCCTTGTGAGATAAGTGATTGAATTTCTTCTTCTGATAAATCTAATTCTTGTCCTTCTACTAATCCACCAAATTCGTGTTTTTTCCATTTCTTCGCGTTTTGTGCAAAGATTGCGCGCTTCCTTGTTAAAGGATTTTTTGAATGTGTAAGTTCTTCTGTAGTTTTACCTGTTCTCTTTTTAAGAGCATTAAACTTACCACGATTCTTTTTCTTTATATGTATACCTGATTTAGCTTCTTCTATTTCACCACCATATTCCATATAATCTTCTTCTACAGGAACTTGAGACGGATATTTTATGTCTCTATCCCAAACCTTCATTTTATTAAAGAAATTAGGATCGTCATTTGGTCTCGGAGTATACGCTTGTTGTTCATCGTATTGTTGAATATTTCTTAAATTTATAGGCAAATGCTCTTCTCCCATGTATTCAGGTTGCTGTTGTAAAAAAGCATTTTTTCGAGCACGATCCCAGCTATTAGGTAAAATAGGATCGTATGTATACTTTTCTCCTCGCACCCCTCTTGTTCTTTCATATCTAACATAATCTTCTCCTGAAGGAGTAGTATGTGAATAATCAGTATTAGGAGCTTGATAATTAATAGCGTTTGGATCAGGATATTGGTTTCCTGAATAAGGGGTAGTTGTGTTATCGTATGATACTTGTATGCCGTGTTTTTTCATGGGATGATAAGGTTGTTCCACTTGTCTTGTAGACCAATCTCCTACACCATCTACAACACCTCCATCTTCATATATAGCTTCGCTACCTGTACCATATTGATAAGGATTGTATGTCCTCATTTGTTGCATATCAGGTCTTAAAAGCTGCTTATTTTTATTGTCTGGTACTAATGCATTAGCTAAAGATATTCCTCCTGTTACAATATCTCCTAATCCTTGTCCTGCAGATTTTGCAAAACCAGCCGCTCCTTTCATAAAAGGCTTCATGTTATTTTGACTAGTATTCTCAATAGCTCCTTGCTGAGGATTATTCTGTTGAGGAATCTGTTGCTGATGAATCTGCTGCCAATTATACTTTTGATAATTATCTTTAGGAATTATTTCTAAAGGATTACTTCCTTGTAGTTCATCTCCAAAATCAGCTTTTGGAAAATATTTTTTGCTTCTTTTTGCCATTTTACCTTTCATATTATAAGTAACTTGTAGTAGTAGGTGAAGTAATAAAACGAGATAATAATTTTATATCGTTTCTATTATCTAAAATTTCTCTAATACGTAAATCTTTTGCTCTAAATTGATTACGTATAATTTTATTAGAATAATCTAAATTTGTATTATCTAAACTAATATTTTCTAAAGATAAATCACAAGATGATGTGAAACAAGGTTTATTTGGATCTTTTATAATATCCCAAAAAGTATTATAATTATAGAAATTATCTGCTTTAGATACAAGTATATCTTTAGATGTAGAGTTATATTTTGGATACATAAACTGTTGTGCCATATTTGAATTACTTTTTGGTATTAAATTAAGTAATCCTGAACATTGCTGTCTATTATATATAATTGCTTTGTTAAAATATATTAATTCTTTTGGTTCATAATATACATTAAAATCAGTATACTTAATTGCACTACAGTACTCTTTAACATTTTTCAATATCTCATCTTGATATTTATAAACAAATGGATATTCTAATACATATGGATATTGTGTTCCGTAATATTCTTGAAAAGAAAAGAATGTTTGATTATGATTCCAAAGAGTATTATTAGATTTAATACCTGTTTGAAAATATAAATTATTTCCTATATAATAATTAGGTATAAAGCTATGGAAAGAAATCCATGTTTGTGTTTTAAAATTATAAGAAATTGTCCATGATTTATTGCAAAAATATTTAGAATCACTTAAATTTATTATACTATCTGCAAATTTGAAATTGGTTCCGTCATAAGTAATTCCTTGTATAAGCGGTTGATAATCAAGCTTTGTTATAAAAAAGCGTTGATAAAAAGGATCATATGAACCAGTAAGACCTAATCCATTATAACAATTATCTATATCTATATCAAGAAAACTATTTGTTATATTGAATGGAAGATTTTCAGCGAACCATTTATTCATTCCTTTAGACGCAATGTCATTTACTTTAGAACCTTGTAATAAAATTACTTGTCCTCTAGATGCATCTACAAATACATGCCCGAATTCAGTTTTAAGTAACAATTTATGTTGAGAACCCGCATAACCCAAATCCGATTCTGCTAAATCAATTGGAGGAGTTGCTGAAAATAATGCACTATTACCTAAATAAGCAGCAGGTCCTTGTGATACTTGTACGGTAGTTAATGCATTATATATTTGAGATTTATTCTCAAATCTCGCAAGAACTTGAATATTTTCCAAATTATCTAGAGAAGTAAGTTTTCCGTATGCTTTAGGAAAATCATAAAAAGCACTAGGTCTATATACCAACCAATTATTTTTAGTTTCTTCTAGATTAGATTTATCTGACCAAATAGCGCGATTGGGAAAATTAGTAAAACATTTATTATTAGGATCATAATTCTCACGTAAATGTGAAAAATATTCTTCCTTATTTTGTTTAGAATATGTTTGATTGTATGTGTAATTATTGTCATTTATAATAGGAACATTTACTTCTTGTAACCAATCGTCAGGTATACCATCTCCAACATTAGGATAGAAATTACCTTCTAAATCATTAGTTGCTTGTCTATAGTCAACATTTACTTCACTTTCAACAAAGAAATAAGGTATTCCATAATTAAATAAATACATTAAACCTTGTTCCATTATTCCTTCTAATTGGAAATTATCAAAGTTTGTATTAGGAACAAGAATATTCTTTTTTAATTGATTAAATATATCTATAAGTAATTTAATTACGGTAGGTATTGCAAACATTCCTCCAGAAAATATACCCTTAATAACTGTCCATATTTTACTAAGAGTAGAACCACTACCACCTACTCCTGGAGAAGATTGTATAATTTTATATATTGCATCAATATCTGATTTTATATCTACAACGACATCTTGTGGTTTAGTACTCAACCAAAACATCGGATATCCATAATTAGCTAAATAATCATATTGAATATCTGTATCGTCAGGATTGTTAACTGTATTATCTACAAAGATAGATGTTTTTGTTTTTAATGCAAATCTATTTATATAAATATCTCCTCCGAATACAGTAGGAAAAGATGGAAAATTTGTACCATCTTTTTGAAAAAGATCATTATAGAATCCTGTATATATGGTTTCGTAAGAATATATTTGCCCCCATTGATTATCTATTATTTGTTTTATTGAACCATAATAAGAAGCAATATTTGTACTTCTAATATCTCCAGGAGCTTGTGGTGTATTATTTGTTTGTATTTCGCTATAAAACTGTGCATAAAACGCATTATAAGCTATTTGTGCAAAACAATCACATCCAGTTGAACAATCGCTACAACCATTATTTAAAGCCTCAATATCAGCTAAAGTAGCTCCTGCAAAAGCAACAGATTGCAACTTTGTTCTAATATCACTTAAAGAACTACTAGCAGAGGAATTTACAGCTATATACGAAATATATCCTAATGTGGTAGCAGATGTTTCAGAAGGATCATCTAAAGATACTAGAGCAAGTGTTCCAAAAGTAGGAGGAGGTGTATATAAACTAATGACTTGTACAGTAGTTATTAATGTAACTTGTGAAGTAGTAGCTCCTATTGGTACACTATTTACTATTTGAACAACATAATTTACAGAACCTAATCTGTAAATATCTCCAACACTAGGTACATCAGTAGTAATTACTGACGGAATGTTAAAAGTTACTGTAATAGTATCTGGTATACTAGCTGCGTTATAAAATCTATTTATTGCAGTAGTAATAGTATTATCTGTTACAATATCACTATTTGTAGCTATAAAATTATATAAAAATTCAGCAATCGTATATGTATTTGTTGTATACGAAGCTAAATTATATCTAGATTCATCTTGAGGAATTGCTAAACTATATTCATCAGGGAATAATAATTTATAAGTAGTATTTAAATAAACAGAACTTTCTCTTCGATAGTTATTGATTAAATTACCATCTTCAATACCTTGTACACCATCGGTAAGATATTTTGCAAAATTAATAAGTCTTATTTTTTCTCCCTGATCGTTAGGTATTTGATAAGATTTATTATAGCTCCCATAAGAATTATAAGTATAACCAAAGTTTGTGTAAGGAATTAACTTTCTAAATAAATCTAATGTTTCGGTAAATCCAGGCACAGCATTTGATAAATGAAGGACAGGCCATCCAAAAGTTCCTTCTCCATAACCCATTGAACCAGATACAGCGATACCTGCTGCAGCATATACAGTTTCGCTACTAAGAAATTTATATTCAGCATTCTTTTTAACTGCTACAAAGTGACCTTTACTTTGTCCATATTCTATAGTTTCTAGTTTTAATTGTAATCCTGAAGATATAGAAGGTTGATAAAAATGTGTATCTGGTGAATGAAAACTAAATCTACTACGAGCATCGCTATTAACATCTGCTTTAGTAAAACCATCTAATGATAAATCTGGTCTGTAACCAATATGGTTACTCATATGTTGAGTTACAAAATAAGGATCAGGTCTTAAATCATTATATGGATAATTTGCATAATAATATGTTTGAGAACTACCTCCTTCGGGAGGAGTAAAACTATATTTACCTACATTGTTAAATAGTCCTTTTGCAATTACTGATTTATTTGCTGTTCTATTACCTCTAGCTATTTCAAAACCTGCGATTTGATTTTTCTGAGCTTCTGTTAAAGAACTATTCTTAATAGCATCGTAAAAAGAAGTTACATCTATTCTAACACCTATCGGATATATAAATAGATCGTTCTTAGTATCAGAACTATATATATGTGTAACTAATGAATCTGGAAATTTATGATGTCTTATAGGTTGTCCTGATAAATCTCCCCAGATAGCTTCATTTGAAGGATACTTATCCGTAGATTCCCAATAAGCCATCGTTCCATATTCATAAGAACCTTCATAGCAAATATTATTTATACCGTTGGCTTTATACTCATCAGTATAATCAATACGTGTAGCAGTATTGTATACTTTCCATCTTTCTTTAGGAGTTGGAGCTTCACATACATCTGTTACAATTGCGTCTAAATCTTGATTATTTATATCTACTAAAGGTATATCATCTGATGTATTTTTTATTCTTCCTGGTATATGAAAGCTATTTGTTTTTTGCCCATTCTTTAATATAAATCTACCTTCAAAAGAATAAACCTCATCACGCATATATCCTTTATATGCTTCAGTATTCAATCCGTTACTATATCCTTGAAAACGAGTATAGGGAATTTTATGTGTTTCCCACAATAAGTTTACTTTAGACCATATTTGTTGATAGTTTACATCTTCAGCTTCAATCAAATTATCCCATCCCAATACATTATCTACAGAAAATACATCTTGTGCAACTTCATAATAAGGAGATTGTTCTAATATATCAGTTATTGTTAATTTAATATTAGTTGTTTCTACTCCTGTATAAGTATAAGAATAAGAAGTATTTAGAATAGGAAAAGTTCCTACTAAATCAACTGTTGTTATATTGTTAATTGTTTTAACAACTGCAATATTAAAATAATCATATAGTCCACTAATATCTAAATTAGATATTGCTAAAGCAATTGCTTGACTTGTTGGAAGATTAAGTGTTTCTCCTATTTTCTGTTCAAAAATACCTAACGGATTAGTTATACTATAAAAAGAAGTATATCCTTCACCAAGAGAATCACAATATTGAATTGCAAATTGATATGTTCCCATTGGTAATATTCCACCAACGGTTACTTCTGTAGGAACTATTTCTGGTATTGAAAAATTAGGTTGAACTAATAGTTTATTACTGTCTAATTGTCCGATCTGCTCTATAGGCTGAAACGCGTTTACTGGATTAGGAATGCTTTTCCAAGGAAATGTGTTATTTGCAGCAGAACAACTTGGACATAATATAAATTCTAAATCCAAATATCTACGAGGATTTAGACCATCTGTCCAATATATTTGCGTAGAGCAGTTTGTTGTTTTACTTACTACTTTAAGAATAGGATAATTTAAATTAAAATTTAATTTATCACTTCCTTGTACAGTATCATCTATAGCAACTATATATTGACAACTTCCTTCAATAGCATATCCTATCTGAGAATTACCTTTTCCATCAGTTAAAAAAAAGATTATCTTATTTATCTCAATAAGATTTTTTGTACCTATAACAGTATATCCTTCGGGAAAAGTTATACATTTAATGTTGCTGGTTTCATTTTGATACGTTACAATATTACCGTCAAAGTTTTCTATTCCCGCGTTTAAAGCATATGTTAAGCTTCCTGGAGATAGCTGATTGGCAGTACTATCCGTATTTAAACCGACAGTTGCTTGATTAGCGTTTATATTAGAATTTTGTTCAGACATATATTACCATCTCCAACCTCTATAGTTGTCTCTAATTTTATATTTGTTATTTCGATTTTGATCTCTTGTAATCTTTCTAGCCACATCCCAAAAAGTTTCTTTTTTCATTTCTGTTTGCGCTATAATGAAAGCTTCTTCTTGTTCTTGTTTTGCTCTATCTACTTTCCTTTCTATTTGATTATATGTTTCATCTGTAACCTGATTAAATAATTGCAATAATACTTTATAAGTTATGAATTTCCTTATAAAGTCCTGCAACCAAAAGTTATCTGGAACAAGTTGTTCACCTTCTTCAGATTTAGCATATCCATAATATTGCATGTATATAAATCCACTACAATAATTAGTTATTATTTTACCATCTCGTATATCAAAAGTATCTGCTGACTGAGAATAAGTATTTCCACAATAATGACCTTTACCACAACTTTCTTTTGCGTGCATGTTTCCTGGTCTTAATAGATGGGATACTCTAAATTTAAGCATCCAGTTATCATTCATTTTATTTGTTACAATAAACTGTTGATCACAGGTATTACATGGAAGCTGAGGTAAGTTACAGGCGTGATCCCCATCACAACAATATGGGTTATTATTACCTGGAAAACATTCATTGCAAGGATCATTTATAGTAGTTAATCTACAATCGGTTTGCCAATAAATAGATGTTGGAGATTTAAAAGGACCTTTTTCTATATTAGCACACGCCCATGCTTCTCTTACAGCACTGAAATCATCAGGTAAACATGCCTGATAATCAATTATTTCTAATACAATTTCTTCTATTCTGTAAGCATCTTTTCTAAATCTTCGTAAACAATGTTCTAGCCATTTAGGAAACATCAAATCATCTACTGCGCCACCATCAAAATAACTACGTAAATCTTCCTTAACCTCTGCAAATAAAGGTTGAGCAGATACAAATTTCTGTTCGTAAAATGTTGACATATTATTTTTTATTTATCCACTCTCTATAAATATCTTTATAATAAGAGTCTTTTTGTTTTAAATAACTCGCTAATATTCTAGATAGTTCTCTTGAAGTTTTAAACTTCCAACAATAAGAATATTTAATTTTAGAAGATCTAGGAAACCAAGCCCAAGTATAGCGGTATCCATCTGTATGGTTATTTAAATGATATATTATTTTTCCTGCAATTTTAGTTTCTTTCCAATCAATTGCACGATTTATAAGTTCTTTACCTTCTTTTATATATTTCTTAGGTTTCTTTTTATTAATTGTAAAATCTCCAAGACCATGTGGTAATTTTATTTTTTCACCTGTTTCTAGAATTTCATGCATAAATGCTTTATTCCATGAATAAATTATCTTTTTCCATTTATCAAAAGAAATATTTATTTTTGGATATTTTTCAGAAAATACTTTATAATTTTCAAAAGAAGCACTTCTATATTCTACAATAGGTCTTGGCATATTTATTTAGATTCATCTTTATCGTCACTTTCAGGATCTTCTACAGATTGTTTATAAGTGGCTTTTATTTTATTATAAACTTCTTTAATTACATCATCCATTATATTAGGAGGAACTTTAAATTCTAAATCTAAGGGATTCGCAGGACAACTTTGTTTATTATTACAACTATAGAGACTTACATCTACTACATTTTCAAAAAACGCATCTAATGTACAAGATTCTATTAATGGATCAGTTATATATAAATAACCATTTAGAAACCAAAAAAACTTTCTTTTATCAGGTAATCCTAGTTCTAATGAATTTGCATATCTCCTAGGATTAGATTGTAAAAAAGATACACGCTTGTCTAAAGAATAGACTCCTTGTATAATAAGTCCATATAAGTTATCTACAATTTTAGGTAAAACATTTTTACTCCTTGCTATCATACAAGGAGAAGTATATGAACAACATTCTGCTAAAGGAACTTGTATCATTTCTATACAAGGAAGTTCCGTAAATATATTAGGAGACGCAAAAAGTTTTCTTTTATCTGTCTGTTGTTTAATATATTTTAAAGCAGTATTTTGTAATTCTGATGCGATATATCTATCAGAAACGAGTTCATCTATAGAATTAAGTTTAAACGAACTCCTTACTGTAGAAACATAATTTCTTAATGTTGACATATTAATTAAATTCGATGTTCAAATTCACTACACTTACCATTTTTCTTATCATAAATCAAAGATATTCCTGACTGAATAGAATTGGTAAACAAATTGTCTTCATGCCATTTATCTGTACCACATAGCGCAGGAAGTATTCTCATTCTAACACCTTGTGCTTCTCCTTGCATTGAACGTATTACTTTTTCTGTATTATGATGCTTATCCCCTAGTATAATTTCTTTATATCTACAAGAACCCCATTCTTTATAAAAAGAAGTCGCAAACATTAATGGCAACTTTTCATTTATATTATTTCCATGATTAAAACACAATAGCGTTTCTCCATATATATGTACTTTATATTCTGTAGAACTCCTATGAAAAATTATGTTTTTATCAGATTTGAAATATACTTCTAACGCGTGTGAAAGATAAAATTCTTTTGTTTTAGGATGATTTCCTGGTATAAGATAGATATGCAGTTTATTACAAAACTGTTTTAATTTATTAATAGAAGTAACCATTAAGTCGAATCCTACTTCATATGCATCATCCCAATCCATATCTATAGCAACAGGTGTTCCTTTAGTAGTAGTTCCTTGTATAGTATCTGTTTGAAAAAAATCATTACCTAACAAGAAAACAATTTCTTCTAGATAATGAGAGCGATATGACCTATATAAAAGATTTTCTAATACTTTAGAATAGTTATCTACTTTTTCCTGAATAGATGTTCCTGTAATTTCTTTTTTATCTAAATGGAAATCGGGTAAAGATATTAAAGCACAACAAGGAGAATCGTTAACATTTATTAATAAATCTCCTTTTCTTATTGGTTGATATGTAGTATTGTAATTATTTAATATATTTTGAATTAAATCTGGTTGTTTATCTATCTCTGATTTTTGAGTAAATAAAGCACTTATTTGCCAGCCATTTGTTTTCTGTTTACTCCAGTATCCAGAAAGTTTATATTTTGTAGTATCAATATTATGATCTTTTACAATTTGTTCTGGTGTTGGAGGATTCTTATAAAAAGATTTAATTTCTATTTCTTCTTTTGCAATATTATGAAAATAAACAGTTTCTTCATTTTCTTCTACTTTGTTATTTTCACGTAATTCTTTCTTCAATTCTTCTACTTCCGATATAGTAATTCCTAATTTTTCAGCATAAAAAGCATTGCTTTTTTTCTGCTTTAGTAAATTAGATAACTGTTCTAACATGTTATTTTTTTGCATTAGTATAACTTTAGGTTATGTAAAGATACAATAAATTTTGGAATTTACCAAATAATATATAATAAATTTTATTAGATTTATTAATAAATAATATTATATATTAAATAAATAAAGCCCTTATATAGAAATATAAAGGCTTTTATAGGAGAAGTATTGCTTTTAATTTTGTGTTTTATCTTCAGGAGTCTTATCTCCCCATACTTTTTCTGCTACAGTTAAACCGAGACCTCCTATAACGATGCCTAATAAACCATACCACATGTAATCAGGCATCAATAATTTTAAAAATATAGATGCAAATACAGATATAATCATTGTCCACATACATATTAATATCACAAGTCTTTTTATAGAAGGACTTGTTTCAACGCTACTAATACAGTCTGTAATAAACTGCCATTTCCAAATCATAAAAATAGTTATAGACAATGTAAATAAAGAAAAAAAGATATAATTTAACATAAAAGTAAGTTTAAAAAGGGTAGTTTTTAAGCTACCCTTGTGAAAAGATAGGAAAACCAAACAAACCTATCTAATATTTTAGATATGGAATTCGATATGTAATCTGTAATTATTAGGAGATGTACCGAATGTAAACGGATTAACTGTTAATATAGAAGAAGAAGTTAACGTACCTGTTGAAGTTGTAGAACCTGGTACAGATACACCAAAGTCATCTTTAACATATATATTATATGTAATACTAACGTTATCATTATTTTGTAATGTTACAACACCTGTCACAGGAGTAGCTGCTGTTACAGTAAACGCACCTGTACTAAATGAAGTAGAAGCATTTACAGTAGTCATTCCTGGATTATACCAAGATACATTAGGACTTAACTGATTAAAACTAATGGTTACTGGAATATTTCCACTACCACCCGTATTTGCAATTATACCACTTAATACCACGTCTGGACTTATTGTTGTTGTAGTTGTTGTAGTCGTTGTACAAGGTTGGCATCCACAAGTTAATGCGCAGAATTGAGCAAGTAAAGTAGGGTCAGATGCAATGGTATTTAAACCATCTGTAAATAAAGTAACCAGATTAATAGCAGGTGTAATATCTAATTGATGGGTTGTACTATTATAAACAGAACTCCAACTTACTATATTAAGAGAATCTGGTTTAATATTTAATTTAGCCTGAAGATAATCAGAAGTAGGGTCTCCACTAGTCACAGATACTTTATGATCGGGTCCTACCGCATTAATTACCATATGAGTATTATCAGAAAAATCTAATGTAACATTAGTTCCTGGTAATACTTTATCTGATAAAGTTCCTGGAGAAGAATCTGAGTGATTTGATGCAACAAGTCTATCTGTAGAACCTGCTCCTACAAAATTAAGTTTTAATCCTGCACAAGGATTTCCTCCATTAATAGGTGTAAGTGTAAAATTAGCATCTACTTGTAGAATTGAATTTTCTCTATTAGTAGTTGTTAATGTAAGTAAATTTTGAATTGTACTTTGTAAATCTGTACCTGTTGTTACACATCCCCAAGTTAAACCACTTGTAGTAAAGGTAGGTAAAGTACAAAGTAAAGTTCTTATTTTAATTACAGTATTATATAAAGTATCTGCAGAACCTGGAGAAGCAAGACATGTACCAATATTATTAAACGTAGGTAATGTAACATCTCCTGGAATTAATGCTTTTGTTTGACATATTAAATCTAATACCGTATTAAATGCTCCTATCAATGTAGTAGGAGAAGGACTTACTGTAAAACATTCGTTCCAATTAGCACTTGCTAAACCTGTACTAGTTTCAGTATTTATTGTACAAAGATTTGTTAAAATCTTAGTGAGTACTGTATTTAAACTATCTCCTGAACCAACGTTTACTGCAGAGCAAGAAGTTAATCCTGGAGCTTTAATACCGTTTATTAATCCTAATAAAGTAGTTATTTCTGCAGGATACGTTGTATTTACAAAAGTATTATATGCAGAATTTAAAATACAAAACTGATTACTCATTGTTTCTACAAACTGTTGTGCAGTAGTTATACTACAAGAACAAAGAGTAGGTAAACAATAATAATTAAAAGAACTCCAATTAATACTTACAGATGCACAAATTTTTGCATCCATAGTTTGTAAAATAGTTTGGAGATTTGTATTAGTAGCAATTCCTGAACAAGTTAATGCAGGACCTGTATATATAACAGTACTAGAATCATATGTACCAGAAGAACCTGCTGGTGGATTAACCAAGCAAGGACCTAAAGGATTTAAATAATTTATACCGTAAGGACTATTTGTTCCACAAGACATTTATATTAGTTTTTAAGCAATTCGCATTATCCATACACCATATAGTGTTGGTTGTACTGTATTATGTGGTACGTTGCTACCTGTACCACTTATTGATATACCTGTAGTATTAAAATTAGTTCCTACTAAAGGACCTGTAAATTCAGCAGAATCTCCTGGGGCATCCCACGCAGTAATTATATTATCAGTACCACTTTTTCTTGTATTCTTAGTTTGATAAGTATGATTATGACCAGGATCTATTACAGGATGAGTATGCGAAGCAAGTTCATTAACTGTTAATATATGTTTAACTTCACCTTTCTTATCTCCTACATTTGAAGCATAGGTAGGATCACTATTGAATACAGGATCTACTCTATTGTCTAAAGTTCCTCCAGTAACATTTGTGGCTCCTGCAAAAACATATCCCCGCATATCTGGAAGTTGTACACCATTAACTACTTGACCATTACAGAAATACCATCCACAATAGCCTTTAGAAGCCAATCCTGCCCCTGTATTATCAAAGTTAGATGTTGGTCCTACATAAGGTATTGGACAGAAAGGAGGCACCATTGCATTGAATTGCACAATGGTATTACCATTACTATCTACACTTGTACTGCGTCCGACATTATTGCAGCTTAAAACATTCGTTCCTAAAAAATTAGAAATAATTGTATTTATCTGAGTTATAATTGTCGATGTTAAAGTTGGTCCATTATCTACAGTAGTAGTTAGTTGTGAAACTTGTGTAGATAAATCACACAATTCATTGATTACAGCTTGTAATACTTGAGGAGTAGTAGGATTACTTGGTAAAGTTAAACATCCAGGATTTGCATAAGTAGCAGATGTGTTAACTTGAGTAGTTAAATTTGTTAAGTTAGTATTTATAGTACAAAGACTATTTATAATAACTTGTAAATAATTAATTAATGTAGGATTAGTTGTGTTTAATAATTGTGCATTTATAAAATCACAAGTATTAGATATTCCTGTAGGAGTTATTCCTGTACCATTAATTAATGTTAATATTTCGTTTAATACTGTTGTTAATACTTCTGTTTCCGTATCATTGGTACATATATTTAAAGAAGACACAGGATCTCCTTGATATAAAACACAATCACTTGAAGTAGGTGTTAAACAATTATTAGTATTACATGGAGTGCATCCTGAACCCATTTTAGCAAATTTGATTTGTTAGTTTTCTTATTTCTGCAATTATACAATCAATACTCCAATCACATAAGCAATCAGAACAATATATTTTATCTAAAAGAATTTCTCTATATAAAGTTAAATTCTCATATGTTTCATAATCAACTTTTGTATCAAATCCGTATCTAATATTATTTAAAAGATAATTTGATATCTGTGCTATTCGTTTATCAATAACACCTAATAGATTAATATATGGTTGATCACATTTATCGCTAAAAGATGTTTGTACAAAAAACATTAAGGTTGAGTTGGAGAAGTTACTGGTTTAGGTTTAGATATGCAATTTATGCACTGACCATTTACTAATTGACACGCTTTAACTACTGTATTACATGTTGAGCATTTTGTTGGCTGACATCCCATTGGTTTTGGTTTTTAACATTCACAAAGTTTGATATTTTTTAAAAGAAACATTGCTTTATTATATTTTGCTTCTGCATTAATTATATCACATTCTGAAGCAGAGGCGATTGAACCATCTATAAGTAACGCAATATCTCTAAGTTTGTTTCTTAAATCAGTTTTATTTAAAGGACTACAGTTACATTTTGTATCCATCGCGAGAAATACTCTTTTATAAAGACATTTTATAAGAGTAGTTCGCATAAAAGATTTTGTAACAGTATAAGTTAAATTAGGAAATACTGAATATGTAATAGTATATATTCCATCAGGTAATTGTGTACCTGTACCTACTCCTAAATTTAGATTAGATGCGTTATATATATTTACTTGTTTAGGTGTAAACGTAACACTTACTTTATTAAATCCTGGAGGAGTTATTTCAAAAGTTGCATTTGATATAGTATAACTAGGATCGTACGTAGATATATCTGCAAATCCAATAGATTCAACATTATACGTATCAACAAGATTTATATCTAATATATTAGTCATTATAAAGGTTTAATATAAAGATTCCATTCAGATTCTCTACGTCTAGTTAATCCATCAAATGTTTTTCCATTTGCTTTATTCCATTCTAACCAAAGAGGTTTAAGTTTATCCTGAGATAGGTTTGAATTTATTCCTTTAAGTAAAGAACTTTTTGCAAAATTTCCACTACCAATATTATAAATTAAAGAACCTAAGGCATCTATTTGATTTTGATTAAGTTCTACTTTTAATAATTTAGTTAGGTTTGGAGCTTCATTTTTATTTAAATGCCAAAGTAATTCCTGAGATGCTTTTAATTCATTTACAGGAGGATCTGACATTGTAACTCTTGCACCTGTAGAATAGTATGTTAAACCATAACCTATTGTAGGAATCCCTGTAGCATCTCTATATGGATTAATACGTAATCCTTCAAAAAGTTTTATTAAATTTACACAATTTATACTAAACATTTGGCTTTATTAAAAAAGGCATAGGCTTTTAAACCTATGCCCGTTAATTAAATATTAATTATGAACTACTATGGGAACAGAGTTGTTGTAGTACTTGTTGAAGTAGTAGAAGTAGTCGTAGTAGTTGTAGTTGTAAAGTTGCTACCAGATTCATCTGTAGGAGTACCCAAGAATACATTTATAATGTTTGTGAAAGCAGTATCTCCCGTAGGAACAGCTACTGTAACATCATATGTTTGAGCAGAAGCACTATCCCAACCACCGCCATTTGGACCAAGAGGTTCTTTAAATTTCAAGTAGTATGTATCATAGAAAGTTCCTGGTACAACATAGCTTGCAAAACCGTTGTTGAAAATATCCCATTCAAACAAATGTTTAGTAAATGTCTGATAACTGTAGTAGTTTTTCTCCATCTGAGCTATTTCATCAGATGTACCCCTAGGATATGTTGCCCTCTGTACTACGGTAGCTGTTGCTACTATATCACAAGGATCATATACAATGTAATCTACTGAAGTAGGTGCTCCAAGATATACAAAAGTATAGAAATCCATACGATCATATTCATAAGGGAAAGCAGAAGGGTCACAACGTTGACCATAACTATTCAGAGGAATACCTGTCAAATTAAGAACACTTGACAAACCAGTACCTGTCCTATTTGCAACTACAAATTGTGACAAGAAAGGATCTGTATTAACTCCTGCTACAAAAGCATCTACCATTGCAGTAGGATCTAGTTCTGTACAAGGATCTGTACCACAAGCACAACATGGAGCAACAACTGTTACGGTACGAGTAAGTCCGTTAAAGAAACCTACATTAATGTAACTTGAGAATAACCTCAGTGTAAGAGATACGGTCTGACCACACTCTACGTTAAAATTACTTACTTGTGTTACTTGTACAGTAGCTGTTTGGTGTGCTGTAATTTTATACCACTGCAATACATTTGCAGCATAAATTTTATCAGAACGTTTGCTACCCAGCATTGAACCATTGTTACCTGATTGTGCATTTGCATTAGGAGCACTTTCAATACGTCCTTGTGCAAAATATACATAAGCAGCAGCAGCAATATTACCTGCAGTTGCGGGAGTATAATCTGGACGGAAGATACCAAACTGACCTGCTGCAAGGTTGTTTGTAGAACCTGTAGTAGGGTAAGTGTTACCTGAAGCAACGACAAATAACGTCATTGGTGAGAAATCCATGTTTATCTAAATTTTATAAGTTATTATTCGTTATTTTTATTTCTTATTTCTGAGTATTGTATTACAGGAGTATTTTCAGTATCCATTGCTAATTCGCGAGTAGCTATATCAAGCAATTCGTCTTTTAAATAATCTACTAGTTCGCAATCACTATCAACTGAAGGATTACCTTGTAAATCAAAATATCCTGCAATATCTATTTTTTGTGGGTATCTTAAATAGGAAATATATAAATTATTTACTATAAAGTCTCCATCAGGATCATTTGCATATACTATAACGTTATTTCCTGATATAACAGCTAATGTTTCTTGATAGGCAAAAGAAGGAGTAAAATTTGAATTATTTAACAATGTTGTTAAATCCGCATGTCTTACTATTCTTCCTATATAAATTACTCTATTTTTACATTTTCCTTTAGTGCATGTAGCGTACATGTTCAAAGGAACAAAATAATCATATTGTAATTTAGTTATATCTGAACTATAGCTTGTAAATAGTTCCTGTGTTTTAGTTACTGAAATTTGTTCAAAAGGTACTACAAGGGATTGTAAATCTTCGTATCTTTTCTTAAAAGAATCTAATCCTAAACTGTAATTATTATTTTGACCTAATTTCTTTTTTATTAATTTATTTTGTGCTTCGTTTAGTGCTACCATTAAATCCATATCTGGAATATCTTGGTATTCGTTTGAGACTTTTTTATTTAGTCTCATTCGCATTTCGTACACTAAACTTCTTACAGGAATCATGCTTCAACTGTTCTTTTAGATTTAATCTTTTCTTTAAGTGCAAGAAGATCTTCCTGATATTTTGGAGTAGATAACATTTCTATAACTTCTTGTTTTGTAGAAGCGATAACGTTTTCTCCTTCGTATACTTTATATTTATTTAAACGATAAATATTTAAATTTAAAGCTTCTTCAACAAGATACTGTACTTCAAGATTATCATCTTTCATATCTATAAACTTATTAAACAAGTTTACATTATGTAGTTTATCTTTTGTAGTTGTATCTTTTATATATTTTGTTAAAGCATTATATACAGCATCTTCTCTTGCATCTGAAGATATTTTTAATCCTAGCAATCTTGCTATTTTAGCTCTTTTAATAGGACTTAAATTAATAAGACTTGCTACTGCTTTATCTATTATTGTATTTTCTTTATATGTTTGTTCTGTTTGATATTCTTCATCATCTACGAAAAAGAAAATATCTTCTGAACGTGCTGATATACGACCTTCTTTAAATGCTTGCATCGAAGGAGCTATATTTTCATGAACTCGTAGCCATGCATAAGTTATAGCATCTTGTATATCATCCAGATTGAATAAGTTTGTACCGTCCATTAGTTTTACAAAACGTGCCCTAGTAGGGGTTCCATATTCTGCATCAGTCATTTTTGTATAATAATCTGAGCGAGGACCTAAATCAAGACCTGAAAGATTTTCAAGTTCATCTTTAAGTTTTGTAACCCTTTCTTTTTCCTGTGCTTGTTCTTCAGCAGATTTCATTCTTTTGATATACAAAGCATCTGGATTAAGACCTGTCCGATATTCTCCAGAAGGTTCTCTTGTTGGACCTACACGTAGTCCTGTACCAGGAAGACGATTGCGACCTAAAGAGGATAGTGAAGTTTCTAATGTTCTATGTTCAGAACTATAAACCTTCTTAATAGGAGAGATTTTACCTAACTTACCAATCATATGTATTTAATTTATTTTGGTTTATTTTAGTCTTTCATCTGGTCGCGAACCAACGTATCCTGAAGATAAATAAAAGGTGCAGGGGTTTTTCTAGGCGAGAAGTTTGAAATTCCCCTGCGATGAGTTTTATTAGAACTGAGGAATTTCTTCAATCAGAACTGTACGAGAAAGATCTTCTACAAATATATCTGCACGATCTTTAAACCACATTGTATACCAAGGGTCCATTGATGCTGACTGCATACCTTGAGATTTTGCAAAACCCAAGTGAGATACAGTACCGTCTACATAACCCCATGTCATTGAAGGAGCACCTGCGTGACGAACTTCACGAATGTTATTTATCAAAGAACCATCTGCAGAAGGAGATACGTCAAACACCATGAATATTGGAGTAGATTTTTTATTCTGACCAAATTCAGTATTTGTTTGTGGTAAGTCCAATTCGCGAAGGTGATGAACTTTAATAGTACCTGTTTCACGAGTAACAATAGAGTTAAACGCAAAGTTCATTTGTAGGGTATTAATTTGACCGTCCATACCTTTATTCTGTATGAAACCATCATTACCATGAGACATGAACGATACACCTGAACCCATTGCATCTTGCTTACAAGCCTGATCGAATACATCAAAACCTGCTTCATTAGTGAATATATCTACACGACGTTCACCCATATCAACCCTACGATAGAACAAGTCACCGAAGACATCCCTCAAAAGGTTAATAGAGAACTGACCTTTATTGTAACGAACAAGATTACCATTTTGACGCATCTGATAGTAAAGACCAGATACTGCTTGTTTAAGTTCTTGTTTAGAACCACGAGTCTTAGCCAAACCTGGAGTACCCCATATCATACGGTTTACTTTCAGATCCATCATTTTCTTACGACAAAGTGTTTCCACAAATGGTTCCCAACGTACATCTACAGTTTCTGCTTTACCAGCTTCATTCCTGCGCTGTTTAGCATATACCATAATATCCAATGGTTTACCGTTACTATCACGAAGAGTACGAGCATCTGCCCAACCAGTAATAGAGTGTTGAACACCATAACCAGCAGACAATGTTTCGTAAAGCATGATTGAATCTGCCAAATTGTCAAGACCTGCAAGTTTAGAATCAAACTCACCAACAAGAACATCAACTACCTGATACTCAATACCTACAGCGATAAATCGTGGATTTACAAAATCTGTAAGAGGAGTTGGAGAGATCAATGTCAATGTATGCAACCAACCTGTATTATATGGGGTAGGATCGTCAATTATAACAAACCTTTGACCATACATTTTATGACAAGTTATTACCTCGTTAATATTGAACTTGCGTTCAAATACTAACTGGAATTCCTGACTATCAATACCGATAACAGAAAGTGAACTTGTACTAGAAGGTATCTCTACAATAGTATTAAATTTGTAAGGAACTTCTACTTTCCACTGCCAATAGTCTGAATTTGAATTCAGATAAAAAGGTGTGGATTTGTCCAACATTTGCATAAAATCATTTGCATACAAAGAAGTCTGTGTATACAACGTGATTATTTTTTTATCGTACTCCGTAGGCTGAAGACCATGGGTTAATGATTCAAGGTGGTTTGCATCCGTGAACTTACCAATTACTCTCCTATCCATAGAAGAATAACGTTTGGCGATATACCCATTAAAGCCAGGTACTTGTTGTAAATTAGTTGAAGCCATTTTGCTTTAAAATTTATGTTTTATTATTCCTTAAATAAAGGACTCGTTTGTATATGATGGATTTTGTTTCTTTTCTAAGTTATTTTTCCGAGCAAGTTTTGTAAAAAGTTCATCTTTACTTTGTACTTGTTCTTTTGCTTTTACTTTTGAAAGATCTAACTTATTCCTTAAAAGGAGTGCTAATTTAACTTTAGTTGCGTGATTTTCAGGTCTCCTTAATTCCAGAATATCTTTATCAAATTCTGTAAGCAACTCTCCGCTATTTGTCTTATACTTTTCAGTATATAAATAGTCTAGTGTTTCTTTAGCTATTTTATCTGTTACAGGAATACCATCAAATTCTTTTATTTTGATTTTTTCTTGTAACAAACTATTTATATTATTATAATATTCTTGTTTATACTTTAACTGTTCTTTTTTTCTAGCTTCTGCTTTAACAGTTAAATCTTTAAGATTAGCTTCTTCTTGTGCGAGTAATTGTTCATAAACAACCCCTGCTTCTTCTTCAAGATTAGCTGTATCTTTAAGTGTTTGTATTTTTTTATTTATTCCTTCTTTTTTCCAACCTAGCCTTTCATAGTAATCTCTTACTATACTTTCTTGATTAGATTCATCAGTTATATCTAAATCTTTAATAGATTCGATTTCATTAAATGCGGATAAATAATCTCTTGGGTGAACACCATCTACAAATATAGATTTAAACATTTCGTAACCTTCTTCTCCAAAAGGAGATAAGATTTCATTTAAATAACCATTTGCTTGTTTTTGTATTTCTTTTACAAAACGATCTTTAAATTCTTCTGGTGTTTTTGTAATTATTTTTTCTTCTCCTTCTTCAGGAGTAAAAATACCCAATTCTTGTAACTGTTCAGATATTGCTTCAAAAACATTATCGTCTTCAGATTGATTTACTTTATCTTTAGTAGTAGTTTTAGTTTCATTTAAAACTTCTTCTTTAGGTTCATCATCTAAGATATCTATATGATCATCAGGTTTATCTTCAACTTTAGCCTCTTCTTTTTTAGGAACAGGTTTAGCTTCAGGTTTTTTATCCTCTTGCTCTATAGGTTTTATATCTTTAGGGTTTGCTGTAACGTTAGAATTTCCAAAAATAGGATCTTCGTCTTCATCAAACAATGTTGTATTTGAGATTCCGAAAGTATTTTCTTGGTCGTTAAGAATATTCCCCTTGAACTGTTCAAGATTATTATCCATATGTATTTAGTATTATTTCTGGTTTCAATGTAAAATTAAGTCAAATATTTATATTTACCAAATTTTTATGCTTAAAACATTAAAAAAAGTTGCATTATATAGCATTAAGTTTTTTAATGGTTAATATTATGTCAAAGAATATCCCTTTTTTAGTATATATTTGAATATTTCATCCGCAAGATATCCTTGTATCCAAGCAGTAGCTTCCTCTTCTTTAATACCTCTATCCTCTGCAATAGATCTTACAAGATGATATAGTTCATGACATATGGTATTAAAACTAATACTTGTAGTATTTATAAAAAGATAATAAGCATCCATTTCAAAATACAAATGATATGCTGCAGGATTATCTGTTAAAATATCTTTACAGTCATTCTTTTTATATATCTTATTTGCACTTTTATTTATATTTTTTGTAATATATAAACGAACCGTACATTCATAAATAGGTATTTTTATAGTCTTCATATTAAACTATTTTTTATCTTTACCTTTCTGTTTAGCCATTTTTAATTGACCAGCCGTTCTTTCTTTTTCAGCATTTATTTTCTGCTGTTCAAGTTGTAACTTTTTATTATCCACAGATTGATTATGTAAAATTTCTTGTTGTTTCTGATCTATTTGCATTTTCTTAATATCATGGTCTCTTTGAATACGTTCACTTTCCTGTTCTAACTTACTCAAAGCAATATCGTTATCAGAAGAATCTGTTGTAGGATCTCCTTTTTTAGATAAAGATGCGATTTTTTCTTTAGATAAGCGATCTAATTGCTTATTCATGTTATCGTTTTCCATTTCTTTATCTTTCTGTTGTAGAGCTAACTGTTGTTCTTGTTCAAACATCTGTTGCTTTTGTTTCATTTCTTCCTGCTTCTGTTGCTGTTCATCTTGTACACGTTTATCCATTTTCTCCATGTTTGCTTTAAATGTATCTTTAAGCATTCTAAGAGATTTGGTAGTATACAATTGGGCAACTTCATATGGAGAAGCTCCGTTTTGTAACATTGGTTGAGCTAACTGTTGTAACTGTTTAAATGTATTTGCGTCTTCTGCTCTACTAGTTACAAGAACCATGAGATCTTTAAGTTTAAGATCAGAACCATTTACTTGAACAAAACATTGTTCTCCTTCATTTGATACATAGGATATTGTAGAAAGAGGTTTATGAGATTGAATATATAAAGCAGCATCAAGCATTGCCTGATATACCTTATTTAAGAAATATTCGTGATGTGAAAACCACGGTTCTGTTTGAGCATATGATTGACTTAATGCCGTATTTGTACCTGTAGCGGTCTGTGTAGCAGCAACAGAACCTACACGTTCTCTGGATAGCCCTACTAGTTCCCAACATTCTTGTTTCATAGATGCAGCCATACCCCAATAACCACGTAGTTCTTCTACACGAGAAGCTTTTAATACCGTATGTTGATTAAATGAACTAGGAGCTTTAGTATTTTCAGGAGAATCATCTAAATATGCAATACCTCTTGCTCTAGCAGCTTCTTCAAACTGTTCTAATGAATCTTGACTGTCACCATCTTTAAGAGTAGGTACATGTCTTATATTAGTTAAAATAACATTACCCCAATCTTTTGCAGCAGTTTCCCATAACTTATTCATAAATAAATTATATAAAGTTTGGAAAGGCTTCATTAAATCTACTAAAGATTTAGGTTCTGCGTTTTTATTTTCAAATACAGATCCTATAATAGGACAGTAATCAAGTAATTCAAATGGTTTAACATAATAAATATCTGGACCTATCTTCAATCCATGATACCATTGATTAACCCATCCCCAAACTAAAGACGTTTGACCTGGATGAGATCCTTCTACATAGTTTTCATCTACATACATACTTCTTTCAACACCATCTTCATCGAGGTATTTAAGATCGCCTATTTGCTTTTTAGAACACCAGTATGCTCTAACAACCATATATTTATTACCAAATGTTCCTGCACTATTAGTTATTCCTAAAAAGTTATCTAGTTCATCATGATTTTCTTTCAATTGCGCTTCCATTAAGAAACGTTCTTGCATAATTAAAGGAGAATATGTATCATAAGTAATTGAACCATAACTACTTGAAGTAGGTCTCACAAGATTAGATTCCCTTACATTTATAAGATAAGACTGTTGAGATTGTTCTTTTAAATGTTCTATTTCTTTATCTGTTAATGAAAATTTATGAAGAATTTCTGAAAGTTCCATTATATGTATTGTACCTGCAGCATATGAACCAGCACCTTTATCCAAGGGGTCAGATATATATTTTTCATCAGGTGTTGTTAACCACCATACATTTTTAGGATTTAATACTTCTATACCAAATCCCATTGGAGATTTATCCTCATATATATGCATGAATTCTCGTGCAGTAATTGTTAAATCTCTAAAGCATTCTTCTGATTTTTCTCTCATGGAGAAGGATACTTTAAGGGCTTCAATCATTCTACTACCCCATCTTTCTGCAACTGAAGTATAAGAAGTTACATCTTTACCCACACTTTCTGCAGTCATTTGCTGTAATTCTTGTGGGTCTATATCGTTTTGTCCCTGCATTGCAAGAATTCCCATGATTCTTTCTTTTGCTTTTTGCATTGCAAATTGATTAAGAATCTGAGTTTTATATTCTAATTCTTCTGCTTTAGAATCGTCATCATATGCTTTTACATAAGTATTATCTGGACGCTTACTCATTTCTCCTACAAGAGTATTTATCACAGGAGTCATTATAGAATAGTGCTGTACATATGCGGGAAGATCAATTGAATCCATTACTGTTTCAGTAAAACTTTTTACTTCTTCTCCTTCATAAAAATCTTCTCTACGAATAACTCCTTTAAGAATTTCATAGTTTCTGGCGCATCTTCCATGATTTTTTGAAAAAGCATTTATTGCTACAGTATAAAAATAATCCATATTCCTTTTAAGGAAGTCATCTTGTTGTTTCTTTTTATCAGAAACAAATTGATCTGGATAAATATTTAGAAACTGTTCTTGAGGAACATTTGCTTCTTTTGTAGTAATTATTATAGGCATTATCTAAATGTTTTATGCTTTGTTCCAAAGAAAGGTTTTCCTTCAGAAAATATAGATTTATTTTTTGATATCTTTTTAAGTGATTCTAATCTTTCATCTTGAGTATCTCTTACTTTACCCATAGGGTCCATATGATGTGCCATTGCTATGGCAAGTTCTGCAGCAATAATTCTATCAAAGTTACCTGTTTCATTATATTTAATAATTTCTTCAAGTAACATTGTATCAAATATTCTATTAACTCCTAGTATCTCTCGTATTACAGAACCGTTTTCATCTTTTTCTATCTTAATAGTTTCGTCTAAATATTTCTTTAAACAATTATGTAAGTGATCACGTACTTTTTGAGAGGCACGAGATATACCAAATTCCCTATCCATCGTTGTATTAGGAACTACTTCACGTAACCATTGTGGTTGAGATTCTAAATACCTAGCATCTCCTTTAGATTTCATATAATCTATAAAAGATATTTCATCATTTTCTACAAGAGTTCTTGCATTATAATATTTAATAAGAAGTCTTGCTTGTTCATGCCATGTATCTTTGGAATTAGGTCTTGCAACATAAGAAGCAACAAACATATCTTGAAACTTCTCTCCTGTAATATCGTGCATTCGTTTATAAATATAAACAGCACCTAATGAAGTAGAATATTCAGATTTACCTTGACGATACGGATCGACTCCTGCTACATATAGTCCGAATGGAGGATTATGTATTGGTGCTTCCCACATTTGAATAGGAGCATCTTTACTACCTGCTCCTGTATATGGAAAGGTGCTTATAGGTTTTTTATCTGAAAATTCATGTTTGATATTTTCTCCATCATGAACTAACCATACATTTGTATATTTCGTTTCACTTCCTTCCAATCTTTTCTTCTGACCTACTGCAGAGGCAGCATTAAATATATTGAAAGAAGCTGTTAAGAAACATTCATCTGGAGTTAAAGGATAATACATTATTGCCTTTAAGTATGCTTCCTGATCATTTGCTTTCTTAGCAGTTTCTCGTTCATTCTTAATTATCTCTTGTGCCTTTTCCTGGTTTGTTCTTTGAAAAGACAAATTATATATTTCACTATCTAATGGAACTTCTATTTGTTTTTCTTGTGCTAACCATTCACCAAGTTTGCATTCTTCTTTGGCTTCCATTCGATAAGTTCCTGGAAGGAATAAACCATAGGATTTAGGCTCATCTTTAACATGTATTGCCAGAAAGTTATAACCTTCTGGATTATTAAATATCTTTTCTGCGTCACTACCTTTATCAAATGAACCACCTGTTCCTACAAGTAATGGTGAACATCTCCAACCAAAAGGAGATGTAAATGCGGGAATACCTGCTTCAAGACATCTCAAAAATAAGAACTTACCTATCTCATCAATTATAAATTCAAATGCAGTTATACCTGCAACAGCTTCTGTATTGTTACCATCATCAAGATTTCGTGGTAGAATAGAAGACCATGGAATACGATTCCCTTCCTTATCCTTTATACCAAGAGTTACCTGTTTACCCCAATTATTTTCAATACGTGACCATCTAAAATAAGGATGAACATTGTTCAATCCTTTATCTATTTTATCTGCTATAAGCTTTAAATCCTTATCGTTGCCTGCAGATATTACATTTTCACTACCTTCAAAGATAGTAGCCGACCTTCCTATAATAGATGATTCTATTTCAGAATTATGTGTTGGGGTATAATTATCTGTTAAAAATAAATGATCTTTATTATCTACGGTTATACATGTAGCATAATCTTTACCAATCAATTCTATATTGACAATAGAAGTTTTATTTATTTTAGATTGTCTACCTTTATTATTTTTTACACATTTATTAAGTTTTCTAGTTAATCTAAATATAGGTAATTCTGTAAACATAATTACAGAATAAGAATCTTTACATGGTATATAAATTCCATTTTTCTTATATCCTGCTTTATTTTTCTTAATAGATGCCGATATTCCCATGCTTCTGACAAGATCATACACATCTTTAACTAACTTTTCATTACTATTGGAAAAATAAATAGAATCTCCTCTTTTAGAAACTGTTCCAGCTGAATCCATTAATCCTTGTAATAAAGCTAATCTTACCTCAAAAGAATTATATTTATAATCTGAAGGTATATGTTTATTAGTAATTAAATTATACTTTCTTAATTCTGTTGTTATAGTATTCTTTTTTCTAGTTGTCCAATGTCCTCCTTTAATTCCAGTAGTTATTAAATAAGTACATTTAGTAGAAGATGTATCATCTTTTTTAACAACTAGATCTAATGAATTTGCAAATTGTTTTAACCATATTAATGTTTCTTCATCAGCCGTAGTTATTCTAGGATCTCTACTACCTCCATCACCCAACCATTGTCCTAAAAAATATGGATCAAGGGTAATTTCTCTTGGAGAATATTCCACATAATTGTTATTAGGAATAGAATACCTTGTTTCAAATATAGTTCTTGTTATGCCATCTTTATATCCATTATGTATTCTTGGATATCTATATCTAGGAAGAATTTCTTTTAATTTAATTACTTTATAACTTTGACTATGTTTATCAAATACTTTCCAAAGATGATCTTCACAACAATATATTTCACGTCCATCCAGTAAAGAAACTTTATAAATATCTTTAATTCCTTGAGGAAAAACTCCTATTACAGTAGTTAGTTTACCATCTGCGCCATATATTTTATCTCCTTCTTTAACTTCTCCTATAGTTATTTCTTTACCATCCATATAAAGAATACTATCATTTCTAAGAGCTTTAGAAAATCTTCGTGTACCTATAGCGCATAACCCCATTTTTTTACGAATAGCTTCTGCTCTATATTCAGCAAACATCCATTCATTATCCCGAAGAAGGGGTTCTGATAAACTTCTTTTAATTTTACCTGTAAACTTATTCTCTACATCTAAATGAATCTTCCAGTGATTAGTATGCCAATAAAGCCATCCATCTATATGTACTCCATTTACAGTAAATCCGTTTTCAATTTTATCTAGTTCATTTTTAAAAAAAGCATCATACTCCTGAGAAGAGGAATCTGGTATGCTTTTCATATTTATGAAAAATTCACTACTTGTAGATAAACTCATTATTTTTGTAATTTACTTCGCATCATACCACCAACTTCTTTATCTCCTCGTACTTCCAGCTTCTTTTCTTCTGCTTCTCTTAATCTATTAACTACTTCTAATAATGTAAAATACTCTTTAAGAGTATCCCTTAAAGCTTTTTGTTGTTGTTCTATACTAGCAACAACCATTGGAATAAGCCCTCCATTCTTTGTTTCTTTAAACGAAAGCCTATCTTTTAATTCTCCGTATGGATTTGCATCATAATAAGCCTTCCATTCTAAAAGTTTTTCCTCCGCCCATTCGAGTTCTGAAGCAATAAATATATTTTTTTTACTTGTCGCCATAATTATTTAATTTCAATCCACTCTTCATCTCTGGTTTTAAATTGTACTTTAACAGGAGTTCCGTTACGTATATCTGTAATTTCTTCTATACATTCACCTTTATCTATAATATTGTATTCTTTTAATCCTTCAAGTAAAGAATCCTCTTCTTTAGGAGTCCAACCTGTTCTAGTAATTGTACTACAATCAAATGATAAAGCTTCATTTAAGCTACAAGATGCCTCATCTTCAGAAATATATGCTTTATCAATTTCATTTGTTAATATTTTATTCTTGGCATATAAATAAGAAATACGTTGCTTATATACTTCTATTTCAGAAAGATTAGCTTCTATCTGATTTTCCATCTCGTATATAGTATTTTCTATAAATTTAGTATTCATCATCTTCATTTAAAATGTCATTAACCAGTTTATCAAAATCAGTTCCTTCTTCAATTACCCTATCAATAGCTTCATCATGTGGAATTATATGATCAAGTTCTATTTCACATTTATACTTTTCTAATATAAAGTATAATTCTTTATCACTGATACCATCAAAGTTACTATATTCAGATAGTGCAATAGATAGATGTGTTGACAAAGGTCTTCCTTCAGATATCTTACAAATTCCTTTTATGGTTTGGATGATATCGTTTTTGTAATTTTTCATTTTATTTTCTCTTTAACTTGGTTTTCAATTTCTTCATCTGTTACAGCATACCATTTAACTTCTGCAATATTATTAGGGTTACGTTCATTATGTACTGTTGCACCACAATCACAGCTTAAACAAGCTGTCTTTGTTTTTAAGAAGCATCCACATCCATCGCATTTAGAAAGGTTCTCTATTCGCCCAGGAGTAGTGTTAAAACGACAATTTAAACAACGACTTAATCTTTCTTCCTGTACCTGATGAATTAAATCTTTTAATTCTGCAGGAGGCATAAACTGATTTCTAAATCCTTCTGCTATTTTCTTCAAATCCATAAAACTTATCTTTTAAAAACTTAATCTCTTCTCCTAATCCTACCAGCCTTTTATTTAAAGTAGCAATTTTAAATTCATTTGTTTCTTCTTCAAGTTTAAAAAGAAATGATCTTTGAATATCCTCTAATGTTTTTAACCTCTTATCTATATGTTTCCTTGTAAGGGTAAATTTACCTAGTCCGCTTATTTCAATAGAGTTGTATTTTTTCATTGCATCTCGCACACTACTTTTTTCATGCATTATAATAGTATGTACAATCTCTTCATCTATCTGAAATAGATCAGATATCTTCTTATCTAATATATCTCCAATAGACCTACTCACCTTCTTTTAATAATGTAATTATAAACTTATATGCTTTTTTAGAAAAATCCAATTGTATTTTAGGGTTTACTCTTATTTTATTATCTGAAGCTTTTACAAAAATATTGAGCTTTTGCAATTTAGAACTCATATTATAAATACTCGCTTTAGGTATACCAAACCTTTTACTAAACTCTTCCCTTATAGGAGGAGTTGATATAGTTCCATGTATAGCAGAGAAAGCGATTAAATCCAGTTCTTTAGCTGTAACTGGTATATTATTAACCTGAAACAATATTGAATAGTACTTGCGTGCTAAATCAAAACTATCTACACCTTTGCCTTTTATTTCTACTAAACAACCCATATTAACTATTATAATAATTATCTAACTTTGACTGAAACTCTTCAAGTGTTCCCTGAAGTATCATTGTAAGACCATCTTCCATTGAAAGCTCTACTACATCAAACGATGGTTCTTCTCCCTGATTAAGTATATGTAACTGATCTATTGAAAAGGTTTCTGTATATGAAAGTATCTTATCTGGATTTATCCTACACCTGGAAATATAAGCATGAGGCACTTGATTATTATCTTCTATTAAAGTTTTCCATTCATCGCCTTCTTTAGGATCTTCTCCCTTTTCAAAATACTTAGTTATTTCTTTAACTGTATATGTCAATACATTAACTTCTACGTATGCCTTCATATTATATTTTTCTTTAATTGGTTTTCAAATTCCTGGCTATTATGATCTGACTCTACAATCTTACAAGTAACTCCTGGAAAATATAACTTATGTACTTCTTTATAATCATAGATAATACCAAAGGTTTCTTTAATCTCTTTTCTAAGTTTATCTATCCACTCTGAAGTAAGTTCTATAACAACTACTTGTCCTTTTGCTCTACTAAGCATCATGTGACAAGTTTGTTCTAATACCTCATATATTCCCAAAACTTCTAATTTTATACAAAGCTAATAAAAAAAATTAACATTTCCAAATATAATTTGAAAAATTATAAGATTTATTATTATATCTATATACGGGTAAACCTTTATATAGGTGTAAAAGAAGAGGGTACTTCAACTTTAACACCCCGTTATAATATTTGGGTAGGGTGTACTCCCCACCTTTGACATTTGTATTTTTTCACTTTTAAATATATATTTATGAAACGTATCCAAATTGTTGGATTTTTAGGCGAGAAACAAGCAGTTGCTCGTAACGCAGCAGGACAAAAGTTCTTTGTACCAAAGGACATGCGTGACAACATTCAGGTTGGTGATTGGGCTATTGCTGTTACCGAACACTTTGAGAAAACTCAGCAGATTGATCCTGCAACAGGTGAGCTTGAAGTTGACGCAGATGGTAAACCTTTGTACAATGGACCAGCAGTTGATCGTCCATCACTTACTATGCATGGAACCTTTGAAGAGGTTACTGCAGCATTTAGTGAGGATGCGATTGCTCTCATTGCAGAAAAGGAACTGTTGCCTACTTTGGCTAAGAACCTGTTCTCCAACAAGCGTGTTGCTGCTCCAGCTAACATTGAGGCTTAGGCTATTGAATGACTACTTGACTCCTTATATTAGGGAGTTGAGTAGTCTTCTCTTTGCTTGCGGTGGAGCTCAAGGTACATTTAACAAATGTTTCTTATATTGTTATATTATATAATGTGAAACAAACTTTTAGCCTCTATTATTCTACTTACTAATGAAACTTATAATATCTTTCTCTAAAGAATACCAATTAGCTTTATTTAGTCTCAACAACTTAATATTGTTATTTTTGCAGAAATCATTCTTTAAATTGTCTCTTTTTATTACATCTTTTGCTTTGTGATAATCCTCACCATCATATTCAATAATTATATTATATTTGGGTAAATAGAAATCAAATCTATAAGGATGATCTTTTAATCTAAAAACCCTTCAAAAGATACTTCTCTACAATAGAATATATTAAGTTTCCTTAGTATAGTTATTATTCTTTGTTCTGATGCAGAAGGTTCTATATTTTTATTTACAGTATAGTATAATCGATTCTTCTTTTTTATAGATTTCTTTACTTTTTTCTTTTTCTTAGGATATTGTTTTACTTTAGGAACATATCCATAAGTCCATAATATATCATTTTGATTTGATGCGACCATTTAATTTTTTAAATTTCTATTCAAGGAATCTAGTTAGTACATAGTTTTCACGAAGTTACAAAATATTTAGCTTCCACCCAAATCTTTCAGTATATATTTGTTTTATTAATACCGTTTGATTACCAAAGGTAGGAAAGATTGTGCAATAGTTGTTCCCTGTATAAGGATTCAAATCAATTAAGCTTTAATTTCATACCTAATAATTGCTTCAAATACTTTACTTCTCTCTGGATCAGCACCATAAAAGAATATCTTAGGATTCAATATATATGTAGAACTACTGCATTTAACTAATAGATTCTTTTTAACTAATCTGGATATAGCAGTATGTACTGTTCCTAATTTCAATCCAGAACTGTCTGATATCTCTCTGCGTCTATCTGCAGTAATAAATAACTTATTAGTATTGTAATCAGTATACTTTAATAGACATAACATAGTAGATGTCTCAGCACCAGAACATTTAGCTAATAGACCTATATCTTCTATGTAAGTTCTAACAAATTGTTCTTTGTTCTCTACTGATTTTCTGAATATTTCCCTTTTGATTACCTCTCCTGTTTGATAATCTTCTGTTACTTGCGTGAATACTTGTTGTGGCATAATATATTATTTGATGCAAAGATACAAAACATTTTTCAAATTTGCAAATATATTTCGATAAATTTATCGATAAATATAGTACTATAATCCAAAAACATTGTACTATAATCGAAAACTGTTGTACTATTATTAAAAAAGTATAGCTGTAATCCTTACTGGTATTGAATAGTTCTATCTTTATCTTATCTTATTCTAGTTTTTAAGCCAATTGGGCTCCTTATATAGATTGTTATTATAATACTATTATACTCTTTGCAACTAATCTATACTAGGATCTAGTTTGACTCCTTATATAATAGTAATGCAATAGAACATAGAACATATTACATAAACTTACTATGAATGTGAGTAGTTTTTGTGGTTACAGATGGTTAAATTTAGTATATCTATACTGAATTCTATCTGTTTTTTTTATTTCATTGTGAAATAATAGATATATAAACCATTGATTCTATTGTATTTAGAGCTAAAACTAAGTTTTTAGTTTAAGAGTGATAATAATGATATACACACACTTCTGAACTTTCAGTACTTATTGAAACTTTCATATATTCAGTAACTTTAATCATTTTAATATAGCGTTAAATGGACATAAAAGGCTTTTTCAACGAACATCGATTCTTATCCAACTTCTATCAGAGATAATAGATCTTTATTCACTAAATTAGATGCGAGTAATGCAAAAAATTTTAAATTAGAAGTAATGCTTGATTTATGTACTATTAAATTTAATATCCCAGAGTTGAAAGAAAAGTTATTATCTACAGGAGATTTCCATTTAGAAGAAACTAATTACGTAGGATTTATTATTACTCTTTACATAATTAAATACCTCTTGCAATAACTCTACAAAAAATTATTTATTTATCTTAGATATGCACATTAAATAGCATTAACTAATTAAAATCTATTATTATGTTTAAAATACATTTATCTAGTCATATAGATATATTGGAATATTTATGTAAGAGCTTACATAACTTTGGTTTTAAAGCAAGATATGAAAGAAATTTCACGAGAACTAAACGTTTAGGAGATTTTGTACTTTTTATTATTTCTCCTATTGACTCTACACTATCCAATAATATTGAACATTTAAACCTACTTGATATATTTGATCTAAATATACATTCTATTTCATATACTTCAATTAAAACTAACTATTTTGCCATGCTTCATTGAACATATTTGGTATAGGTATATATGGTGAGAAGTGGGTAGATCTTATAAATCCTAAAGAAGTGTATTGAACAAAAACTATATATCAATGCAGCAATTCAGAAGATATATTCAAATCTCTTCAAACTAGAATAGATATAATGAACAAATTATTAACTGAAAATAACTACAAATTATGATATTTATACATGTTTTTCTCATTACGTTTCTTCTATTATTTATAATAACTGTTCTTATAGATAAAGATGAATTAGTAATTATCTCTATTTTATGTATTTGTGTACTTTGTGTGATAGAAATAATATACCTTCTGTGTATTATCTGTTGATATCTATATAGTACTACTAACTTATTAGTAATATAGTAGTTTTGAGATTATAATTCATAGTCAGGATAGCAGAAATGCGTGATAAAATCATTAATCCTTATAAATATGACTATGTGTATCAATAGAAAACGTCTATTATGTTACATGTTGTAACCTCTGAGGTAGACAATACTGTATTACTTATTATTATTTAACTAAAAAATTTAATTCTATGAAAATACTCATAATGTTTGGCTCAATAACGTTCTTCTTATACCTAATTTGTGTAAGTTTTTCTGTAATGTCAGAGATAACTGATAACCCAATGCTAGAAAATATAGATATCGGGCTACTTTTTATTACTGTTATAGGATTAGGTATAACTGGATTTACTAGATTAATAGTATTATTCAATGAAGTTTTCCTAAAGAAATAACTATAAAAAGAAAATGAAAACCGTACTACAACATCTTGAAACTATTAAATATCCAAAGCTTAAAAAGTTTTTTATGGATAACTTAGATCATAGATACTCAAATGAACAAACTAGATTTTTAGGTTATGTTGTTATGCTTGCAGTTGATATGAAAACTAAAGATAAAAAATGGATGCAAGCTATTCAGTATGCTATTATTAAAAATAAATTACAAAATTAGAATATAAATGAAAACAGCAGAAGAAATACTTAATTTTTATAGTCCAATAGGATTTTGGGATAAATTTCCAGAAACAAAGAAGGAAGTAAAACAAGCAATGCTCGAATATGGCAGGCAGGTTGTGGATGAATGTGTCGAAGTGGCTTCGGCTTATATGGATAATGGAAATGAGCCAACCGTAAACAAACAATCAATTCTTAACATCAAAGACCAACTAAAATGACATTCACAAAAGAAATGATTGAACAGAAAGCGAAAGAGTTAAAACCAGTTGGTGATTGGCTATTAAAACAAAAGAATATTTCATTAACGCAAACATTAAATGGTGCGTTTTATGATTATAGTACTGTATGTGAACTACTTAATAGATACAACTCCGAGAACGCTAAAGAAATTGAAGAACTGAAAGCAGAGATTGAAAGGATGAAAAATTTAATTGAAGATGCATTTTTTGATGGTTGGAATATTTCAATATCTAATGAAAGGGTAAAGAAACCTATCACATATGAAAAAGCTCTAAAACAATTCAAGGACGAAAATAATTTATAAAAACAACCACTTTAAAAATTTATAGTTTATTACATCTTCTACTATACCATTATTACTCATTAATAAAATTTATTATATGAACACAATTAACTGTTGCAAGAACATTAAAACTAATAGATTAGAACATTTGATAGTAATTGTTACTTTTAATTGTAATCTATATCACGAAACTTCAAAGTCCATAATAAAAGAATTCTATAACCATAATAGGTTAAAAGATCTTTTATTTCCAAAATTTTCATTAAACTAACACTTATTGACTATTAAAATTATTCATATGAAAGAATTATTAATTAAACTAAATGCTTGTAAAAAAGCACAAGTTTGGGCAGAGGGTAAATCTTGGCAAGAAATATATACAACTTGTCATAGAGGAGATTGGTTACTTTGGTTATTTAAAAAAACTAATAGAGGTGATTTAAAACTTCTTATGTTAGTTAAAGCATATTGTGCTGATACGGTTAGACATTTAATGCAAGATTCCAGAAGTACCAATGCAATAGATGTTGCTATTAAGTTCGGTAATGATCAAGCTACTAGAGAAGAATTAAACAATGCTGCTGCTGATGCTGCTGCTGCTTATGCTGCTGCTGTTACTGCTGTTACTGCTGCTGCTGCTTATGCTGCTGCTGCTGTTACTGCTGCTGCTGCTACTGCTGCTGCTGCTTATGCTGCTGCTGCTGCTGATGCTGCTGCTGCTGCTGTTGATGCTGCTGATGCTGATGCTGCTGCTTATGCTGATGCTGCTTATGCTGCTGCTACTGCTGCTGCTGATGCTGCTGCTGCTG